>Ga0123342_1002029_pt1 | contig 33946 bp, 10 predicted proteins | sample Turbeawhitnodule_FD_89960 | JGI IMG/M metagenome (GOLD analysis project Ga0123342, IMG submission 89960) | Root nodule microbial communities of legume samples collected from Mexico - Turtle bean Mexico white nodule | ecosystem: Host-associated > Plants > Roots > Nodule | place: Mexico: Nepantla... | reverse complement strand
TGAAATTATAAATAAATTTATGTAATATTTAATTTTGATATTTTAATAAAATGCATGTCTAAGGGTATTTTGGTAAAATACAACTATCCTACTTAATCCCCACAAATCTCTTCATTTTGTGAATAATGAAAAAAAACACTCACCTTCTCCCCCATCCACTCCCCCACCCTCGAAACTCTTGAAACAAACACAAAAAACACCCCCTCCCTCCTCCCCCTCCCTCCTCTCCCCTTCCTCCTCTCCCATGGAAACAAACACACCCTAAGTCTCGATTTCTTTTGGAGTTGGATCTCCGCAAGCAAGACTTTGACTTCTGAATCAACTATGCTATAACGGTATTTTGTGTCCCACTTAAATCGGAAAAGGAGTAATGAATGTTGCTTTCTTCTCTCTCTCTATATAAAATGGGTTTCTTACGCCTTTTCAATATCATCTCTCCCACGACTTCCTCGATTCATTTCTTTATTATTTTTGTTTACTTTCTAATATTTCTAGTGTTTTGTTCTTACTTTAGAGGAGTTTATTCGCTAGTTCTGTTGGTATTATCCAATAAATTATTGTATCCTTCAGAGCTTGCATAGTACACCACAAATAAGTACTTACGGATAGTGATCATCCACGCCTCAAAAAATTAACTTTGTTTGTGTTTTTATTTTTATTTACTACACACAATACTAAAACAAGTTATCCTAGTTAGCCATTTTAGAAACCAATACTTGAAGTCCAAAATTCTTAAACTTTATTATATATATTTATCAATTTTTTTCTTATACTATTTTGTAAATATTACTTCTTCATACCGTGATTCATTATCAAATCAACTAATTAAAACTTAAATTGTTTTTAATAACTACAATACAATGCTCGATTATGCAAATAATTATGAAATAAAATATATAATTTGTAAGAACCCTAATTGTCTACATTGTCAAAATCACATGCTTGGTAAAAAAAGAAAATGGTTGTCTAAATGTTGACAAATAAATGTTGCATATTCTACTAGTTTAAGACACAATCTAAAGAATAGGTGTGGTTATAAGAGAAAACTTATTGCCTTTGAGCTACACTCATGACAAAATACTCCAAAATCATGAAACAGTGGTCAAATCATTAACTAAATATAGTAAAAGAAAAGGTGATTGAAGTAGGTTGGATTTTGTTTTTCTTCCAACTAGTTTTTCCTCATTATCAACTAATTGTTACCATATCAAATTCTACTTAAAAGGAAATAATTGAAATTATTGTATAGAAAAATAAAAATGAAGAACATGTCTTCAAATAAACAATTAACAACAAAAAATTAATACAACATAAAAAAGAAAAGTATAGAAGAGAAAAGTTATGTGAATTATGCATGACTTTTGAGGTTTGATAAATTCTGCAAGATTTCAATGTAATATACAAATAACCATTATCACCTAACTAAAATCATTAAATTTAAGCACAATTTCACAAAAAATACTGAAAATACAAACAAGAATTATACTAAACAAAATCATAATTACACCACTTGAGTTCTTCTATATTGTTGATAAAAACAATTTTATTAGAAACTTAAACAAAATCATCATAATTTAAATAAAAAAATAAATAAAATAACGTGATCGAACACGACTTATTCATGTGTATATATATATATATATTTTTTTTTTTTTAATATATTTTAATAATATTAAAAGGAATGCACTAATTTAGTAAAAAAAAGATGAGAACAATGATATTTATACCGAGTAAAGATTTATATACGTTAACCAGGCTAATTTGAGTGGGGATTTTAAAATCTCTTTAATTCAAACTTCAATAGTGACGAGTCAGTATCATCCGACCCGACTCGACCCGACCCGAGTGGACACGTCCTTGTTTTACCGGTACGTTGTCTGTCGTAACCTGAGATAGGCAGATGAAGCCGTTGCATTTGCGACCCATCAAGGTCTCTCTCCCGGCCATGACCACCAAGAAGAGAAAAAGATCCCCAAAACAGGTCCCAGCCCCTCCCTCAACGCCCCCAACTCCCCAAACCCAGGCCCGCCACTCCCTCAACACCGCAAAAGCCCGGGTCTGGGCCCCTCTCAACTTGACCCAGGCCGAACTCTCTCTGCAACTCACCTTCCCCACGGGCCAAACCTTCCGCTGGAAAAACACCGCCCCTCTACAATACACCGGCCTCGTTGGGCCCCACCTCATAACCCTCAAACACCTCCAAAATGGCGACGTTTCCTACTGCCTCCACTCCCACTCTAACCCCGAAAAAGCCAAAACCGCCTTGCTAGATTTCCTTAACGCCGCCGTTTCTCTCGCCGACTTATGGAAGGCGTTTTCCGCTTCCGATGCGAGGTTCGCGGCGCTAGCGCTCCATTTGAGCGGTGCGAGGGTGCTCCGGCAAGACCCTTTCGAGTGTTTGATTCAGTTTCTATGCTCTTCCAATAACAACATTGCACGAATCACGAAGATGGTTGACCACGTTTCGTCTCTGGGAATGCACGCGGGAGACGTTGGAGGATTTCAGTTCCACGTTTTCCCTTCCCTGGAACAACTTTCCTCCGTCTCAGAGCAACAACTCAGAGACGCGGGTTTCGGTTACAGGTTCATCAGTTACTAACCCTAACTACTCTTATGCATGCATTCAATTGCAAATGTGTTTGTGACTGTGATTTATCTGTTGCTAGGGCTAAATATATAATTGGTACGGTTAATGCTTTGCGATCAAAACCTGGTGGAGGGGAAGAGTGGCTTCGTTCTCTTCGTAAGTTGGATCTTCCAGATGTTATATCTGCACTTTCTACGTTACCTGGTGTGGGTCCTAAAGTGGCTGCTTGCATTGCTCTCTTCTCGCTTGATCAACACCATGCCGTTCCTGTAGACACTCACGTCTGGCGGGTAAGCTTACACTAAGATGTTATTTATGGTTACTGTTTGACTATTGCATCTTTTGTAGAATGTTGTGATTCATAGAGTTTAGCATCGAGTGTTTATTTGGATGTTTCTCTTTTACACTTGGGTAAGATTGCCACCAAGTACCTCTTACCTGAGCTTGCAGGTTCCCAGTTGACACCAAAGCTCTGTATTCGTGTTGCAGAGGCATTTGTTACCAAGTATGGTAAATATGCTGGGTGGGCGCAGACTCTATTGTTCATAGCTGAATTACCTTCACAGAAGGCCATCATACCTTCACATTTGTGGACTATCAGACAACGAAATCCTGCAAAGATAGAAGATGGCCAAGAAATTGGTAAGATAAACAAGTTTAATCTTTTGTTCTTCACCTTTTAAATTTGCACATTATACACTCAACTTTCTGGCAAATATTTACTACCTTTTGTTTTTTCAATTAGAGTGAGATCTACAAATGGTGTGATTCTCAGGACATAAATGTACGAGACTTAGTGTGACATGCTGCTGTCAAGAATTCATTAGGTAGAATATGGGGATACCATACTGGTTATTCTATTATACATACTGTTGACTGCTCTTTCGTCTGGCTATAATTTTTGTTCTTTGCATTTTATTAGATTTTATTGATCTGTTGTAAACCGGTAGCTCACGTCTTTCTTCTTCACTAGAATAGAACAAACACCAAAGATTTATCTTTCCCCTTGTTATTGGACTTGGAATTTTACTTTCCCTGTAAATAATTACTATAATTGATTATTTACTTTTTACCTCCCTTTCACTCATTTGATTCTTGTATTTGTAATGAAACACATCTGTTTGCACATGTTCTTTTGTTTAATGAATGTTGATGTGTACATAAGCATTTCCTCTAGTGACATGGTTATATAGAATTTAGTTTCTAACGCATTCCTTGATGTTTTTACTCTTTGCATGCACGGTATTAAATTGCATCAAACTGTTTCTTATTTTGTTATTCTTCAAGAGCTACGGTAGTAGGTACTTTGAAAAGGGTGATATTCACACAGACATCCGTATTTAAACTTATGTGGTTTTCTTAGTTCTTCCTGCAAGTTTCTTTATATGTATACTATAACTTTGTGTTACTTCTTTCCTTTGACTCATAATTTGCGCTCCTTTCAGTTGTAGTGTTGAGAATGGTGCTTCCTCTGTCATAATTGAAATCCTGGATAAATAAACTTTCTCTGTCACTGTGCACACTTCTATTTGATTATATTTCCCTGATGATGTAATACTACATATACTATAGGAGTCTTGAGTAACCCCAACAACTTAGATTGGTATTGAAAGATAATATGATTTGTTGAGTTCTTGATTGCTGCATGCTTTTGGGGTATGTGTTATGCCTGAATAAATATGTTTAGTTGACATGCACGTTGTAGACTAATTAAATTGCTAGGTACGTAGGCAGTGTAGATTTAAATTTGAAAGCACAAAGGAGATAGATAGTCATTCAAACACATGAAACTTATAAAAGTCTGTTTTTTTGTTTGTTTGAAAAAAGTTTTATAACATAAGCAAATGATAATTTTAGAACGCCTAAAAGTTATGTAAAACCTCAAGTTCTATTTGATTGTTCTTGTTTATATTGTGTAATTTGTATTAGCAGTTTAATGATGGCAAGTATCATCTCCGTAGAGAATGAATTTTTGCTGACAAGGACAATCAATGAACATATTAAAAAGTCCTAGCAATTAATGACAATTTGTTTCTCTAAACCCCCCCTTTCTTATATTTTGGAGATGTCTATGCATATGGGGGGGGGGGGAGAAAGAGAGATACAGGGCCATGCTAACGTATATATTTCCTTTTTCTGTACACCTGGGCTCTCTGCATCCATGTAAGAAGATAGATCATTCCTGTTTACACATAATGTGTATCTTCTACTGTGATGTGATGTAAACTAAGTCTAGAGTGATTGCAAGTGGGTTCCCAGTTTCTTCTTCTAGTAGAACTAGTAGGTTCCCAGTAGATTTAAGGAGGGATCGGGGTATGTGATACCTGAATAAAAATGTTAAATTGTAAGTGAGTAAATGCTTGACATGCAGGTAGGAGACTAATTATATCATTAGGTATATAAGCAGTGTAAAATCAGAATTTCGAAGTGTGAATAAATAGAATATTAATTTTCCAAACACAGGGCACTTATAGATATATGTTGCATTTGTTTGAAAATTTATATACTCTAAATGACCATTAGGGTTACCCATTTTGAAAGTGGCTACACAATTGAAGTTATAATATTTTATTTATGTATAATGGTTGTCCATTATATAAAAAGTGTGCAGTTTATTTATTTATTTGAAGAAGTTATTGTTTTGGAAAACTGTCTTAATTGTGGTCACTAGGAGCCCGCCTTAGTTGCTGTCTCTTTTGAAGGTTACCTTAATTTCAATCTCTAGTGATGGTTTACTTTCTCCTCTATCAATGATATTACTTGAATAAAGCTTGGACCATCCTCAATTTTTACATGTCGGTTTGTGGGATTGAATTAGGTTACAAAATCAATTTCCATGGTTTATAAAAATATTCTGCATAATTACTCTTGTTACATAACTATGTATTATAATCATTGGGGGAGGGACTTCCTTAAAATCAGCGCCCGACGTGTTTTGTGACATTATTTAGGGAAATAAGAATGTTTAAAATAATTATGGCATAGGATTATACCATTTTTGCGAAGCTGTTCCCTTTGGTGTGTGGAAAGATACCCAATATCGACCTATACCTTGGCCATTAACCCAAGCATAACCCTTTCCCATGGAACCAAGGTTAAGCGCTAGTGGATCGTTGCCCTCTGGTGCATCAAATGTGGTCTGTCAATAATCATGGAAATAAAATATTGGTAAACTGTTAAAACAATATTGTAGATAAATGGTAAGCAGTTGTGATGTAAATGGAGAGCAGTTTTCATTCCGTAAATAAGGGGTAGTGACAAAAACCAGCACGAAGGGCTTTTAACATGTTTAGTTGGCCTGTACTCAATATCCATTCTTGGTCGAGGAAAAAAAAAAGAAATGGCAAATTTATAATGATCATTGATTATTGATGATATACCTTATACCATGTGAGTGGCTTCGTTGAGCTTTGAAAGCTTTCCCAGTGAACTTTACTTGATCCACTACCTGTGTAGATTTGCAATTTTTCTCCCAACAACCCAACCTTAATGCAACAAATGCAAGATCAGCACGCAATGTGCAATATTTAGTTAATGATTAGCAATCAAAGCGGAGGGTTCAAGCACACCTATTTCTTATAATTTGAAATTTTAAGAAGCTGATAATGAGTATATGCGATTGAACAGAAATCTGTTTAGTAAATGATTTAGGCAAAACGATTTATATTAAACAACTTCTGAGAACTACTTTGTGAATAGTATGTCAAGATAATTTACGACTGATGAAGCATGAAGACAATTGAAGTTTCATTGATTAGAGACTCTAAGTGGGTGTCTCACTGTTTAGATATAATCACCTGATATCCCCATGCTTGATTAGTGAAATCTCGGCCTTGAACTTTCACTCCACTTAAACCGGCAACTTTGTGCTCTAGATATGCTCCTGAGTTCTTCAAGTAGAAATAAACATATATTTCATGTAATCAATAATCTTTCTCTGGCTACCATATTGTCAAATAGTTATTTTGTATGATTTTAAGCAAACTGTGTCTGTATCTGCAAGCGCATGCCTGCCAGATATTTGTTCAATAGTAAAGGATGCTTCACTATGAGTTCTTAGTCTGCCGTGATCTTAAATCTTGGTAGAAGAAAAGAAACATGTGAGATGAAATAGCATCGTAATACCTGGATGGCGGGTACGTCATCTTTGGAATTTACAAATACTGCGAAGATTAGTTTTTTAATTTATTCTTCTTTAAGTAGCTTCATTTAATTGATCCTGAATATAAAAATAAGTCTTAACAATTAAGACAATTACCGGCAATCCAACTGTTGCACTGAGGAAAGAAATATTGTTCACCCCTTGTATAAGATTGAGTTTATTTTCCATGACAAAAGATGCATTTTTGTGACTTCCGTGAGCAGAACCTAGAGTTAGAAGCATGTATAGATCAATGTTAGCAACTCAAATTGTAGAATGAAAGATAAAGTAAGTAGGTGATGTACAACGTATTCAAGATAAAAGAAAAAATGTGCGTTATAACCTAAAGTAATATTTATGTAATAACCAAGTCTGTAACCAAACGGATCAGTTAGTTCTATCGCGAAAAAAGATGCTTTCCTTCTATCTAAAAAAATGGGATCGTCAGGTTGAGGTTTACCTACTAAATTTCCATTGATGAAGGTATGCAAAACATGTCCTTGGCTGTGTGCTGTTAGAGTGGATTGAGCATTAGGAGAATTGTCATTAAACCTGCACGAGATGTCAACAAGAGTCTTAGTGGAATATATATGGACGTTGTATAGCATACATCTCTGTATGTAGCTGGCATCAAGTTCGTATGTTGCTATTTTACCTGAATGTGTACCACATATAGTCAGATGTATCTTTTGCTGTGCTGATTTGATCCAATAGTGTATTTGCTCTTAATGAAGTATCGTCAAAGCTCGGGATGGCTTCTTTGTACACTTTCCATTTTTCAGCTGAATTGAACTGTAAATGGGGTTTCATTGATCTGTCATTTTGTGTGCGTACCTATAAGGACAGAAAATATGAATTGCCTTTTACTAGCATCAAGATGTTTGTGTTTAATTTAATATAAAGATTACGTAGTAAACAAAGCACAAGGAAACTATCCAGCAGATGTCTTGTCTTTTAAATAAATGACACTATATATTGAGCGTTTGATTTTTACCTTGGCAGTGTTAAAGGCTACATTCTTGCAGTCTGGTAGAATACTGATTGATTTGGGGGGTAATTGGTATGGAGTGTTTTGAAATTGAATTGTGACACTTCGATCTGCATTGTTTTCCAGGAAGGCAGCACATTCCGTTGAGCTACTTTTGAAAACATAAGCCTGAAGAATGATGGAAAATGATTGATTTTGTTTGAAAGATCCGTCTTTTGGAGAGTACTTTATAAATTGTGACTCAAATACTAGTATTGTTATTCACCTCATGCTCGGTTCCCTTTTTTAATTCTAGTTAAGAAGGTAACAATTTAGTAAATTAACCCAATCGTTCTGTTTAGTTTTCTTACGTTCTGTCGTGAGCCCAAGCTGAAGCTAGTTTGAGTACCATAAAGTAGAGATTTTGAACATGACTTGACTGCTGCATGCAGCTCCTTAAGATGGCCCCATTTTGGTTGCCTAACCAAACCTGCTTAACTTAGGGTAGTCAATCACGCAGTGATTCAATATCTATAATTTTACCTAAATGGAGAAAGGAAAGAAACATACCATATTCATCCAGTGGAGCTTCGTCATAATAGGCTGTCATTACGAAAGCAGAGGCTATCTTGTCGAAATTGGTTCCTCCATGGTACTGCATCAAATCCAAATAATCCATCACGCGACTTAAAAGACAAAATAATGGCATACCTGCTTACATGCTGGGGATAAAGAAAAGAGAAACCGTTACAACAAGGTGCTAGCAGTAATGATACCATGTAGTAATTGACATAGCTTCCTCTCTTTGCAATGAACAGAGCAACATTATATGCAATGTCTTCAGCCGATCTTACATATGGTACTCCACCAAAGACTTGGTAACTTTAAATTTTAGCGTGGAATGATTGGAGTTAGACTTCTCAAACGCTTTCAAAGTAGCACTTTCTAAGAAAAAACAGTTTGTAAACTGTGATGCAGAAATTCACAAGAACTTACAAGCTTGTCCAGTTCTCTGTCCAGAGTGAAGGCTTGTTAGGTGAGTTAGGCCCCTTAAAAGTTGTCCCACACTGCATGCCATTGCATGTGTTGATCTGTAGATTACTTGACTTCATTAATCGATGTTATAAAACCATAATATAACTAATTACGTGTTGTGAATCGTAGGCTGGACTTGATAAGAAGTAATAAGAGTTAGTAATTAGTAATACATTTCTTGAGTGCATTTTGATTGACAGTTCTCGCTTTTTTTTTCCGATTCAACAATCCATTTTTGAGGAAACATTCACATCCCTCTGCAGTATTATTAGATAATGATCCAATGATAGGTATAATCGTTGTCCTTTTCTCTGACCTAAGTAATATTTATTACTCATGAGCTTGTATGAAGTGTATAGTTCCAAATTCTTCAATTCTTGTTTAATTGAACACTGAATTTGTTAAGAATCCACGGAAGGTAAAATAAGTAGTAGACACTAACCACGGGATCAGGAGCATTATCTTGCTTGCACATCACCCAAGGCACACCAGTTTGGAGCCCCACAGCCATTTGGGCAGCCCAACGAATATAAGATAGTCCTTTCTCGTGAAACGCCCCTTCAACGTTCCCATATTCGTTCTCAATCTACATTCACCATAAACCCTTTATAAATACAAAAAATAGAAATAAAACAAAAAGTCCGAGTGGTACATAATTGTCAAGTGTCGTCGCTTTGAAGTTTAAACAAACCTGTGATAGTATTATAGGTCCTCCTTGTGAAGCATAAAGATTGGCTGATTTCATAACGTTGACTATTTTGGCAGCAAACCTTTGCATGTGAAACTGCCATTAATGAACGGTCTGTTAATACCAGATTCGAGTGAAAAGTATAGTAAATAGTAAATTGTGTTAATGTCTAAGGAGACATGACCCAAATACTAAATAATATTTTGGATAAAGTAACAAAGAGACAGATGAAGTACTACGCCTGTGTAGTTCAAATTACAGTGATGATCACATTCAGAAACTAGAGTTGGATACCTTGAATTGCTCATTGTCAGATCTGAATACGATACCCGGAATATCATGTAACCATATTGGTAGACCCCTGCACCAACAAAACCGCCACTCAGTTTCTTCTACTACGGAATCATTATCATATTATTTCGTATCATCGAAGTTCCCAAAGCAACTTCACTGAGAACAAAATACCATGATACAAACTCCTTTGTGCTGGAAATTTGTTAGCTTAATAGGGAACTTACCCATATGTGCATTCACTCTCAATGTATGGTCCAATTCGGAGGGTTACATATAAACCTTGCGCTTGAATTTCCTTAATGAATCTCACTATATTATGCCTCCCTCTAAAGTTATACTACAAGCCAAGTAAAAGATCAAGAACATTATTCTTCTCGTGATTAATGAGCTTTGAGAAAATCTATGAGAAAAAAATAAACAGAAGAATAATATAGACGAGTTTGAGTTTCTTCACCTGGCCTTGCTGAGGTTCGTGAAGGTTCCAAAACACGTAAGTTTGTATGACATCTAATCCACCTTCCTTAGCTTTCGCAATTAAATTAGGCCACATCTGTTCAAATCAGCATCAAATCACAAGACACAATTTAGAGATGCTTATTTTTTTCTTGTTCTTAGTTTCCCATTCCATTAGTCCAACACACAACTTTTCTATACCGACATTAATTTCTGCCCTCGTTTTATTGAAATTTGACTAGATTATTGTGTGATCTTCCGTCTGCATTAATATTAATATAGTATTTTTTAATTCAAACGTAGACAAATTTCTTCCGTTCATAAAAAAAGTTATAATGGAAGTCGTTTACGATGCCTACTAGATTTATAATTGATTTTTTGAATTCAATTCCCATGGTTTAATCCTTCAACGAATTTGTGTTAGCACTGTAGCTCGTTTGGATCCTTAACTCTTTTTGATAGTTTAATTCAACCTGCATTCAATTATTGCAAACCCCCCAAGAAAACCTAACCTACTAAAATTGACAACAAGGTTTACATCCAAACTATGAACATTATTTTTTCACGTGAAAATTAATGAACATGTTAGAACAATATCATGTGCTAATTATGTGATTTTATGAATACTTATTTTACCACATATAATAAAATGTAAAAATATAAAGAGATTCTACACAGTGTTCTTCTTATTCTTATTTATTATTATTCTTATTTTTATTATTATTTATTATTATTATAATAGTAATTTTGTTGCCATTAATATTGGACCCAATAAGAGAACTTGAAAATATACATAAAAGTTTGCTACAACAAATTAGGTGTCACGAATTAACATTCTCAAAAAATTGAAGCATGTATTTTTTTTAGATATATCTCTATATAATACGTTTTCCCACATTAGAGGTTTTTAAAGTTTAAAGCAACGAATAATTCACAAAATGATCCCTTATCATAAGCTTAAATTCAACTTTTTTTTCTTCTCTGAAAAAAATAGACAATTAATAATGCCCGAACCCTGGATTATTTTTAAAGTTCCAACATTAAGCTACGAACCAATAATTTTAAAAACTTGAAATCTTAAATTGTTTATACAGAACACATTTTTTTTTTTAAATTGCATCTCTAAGACTGTTCACTAGTAACTTGGTTTACCTATGTTTTGAACCTCCTATTATCTACTAAGCATAATCGCTATGTGAATTTTCTTTTGGACACAAGTATGTGAATTATTTAACATTAAAAAATGATATATCATTATCTCAACATATAGACACTGTATATCCAATATAATTAATCAAATCCCATCAGATAATTTTTGGAATATTTATTTCGTTAATCAGGTTTGAGAAAATACTGCACAAACACATCTTGATTTTCAGTTAACAATGATTTATGAAGTTGCTTTTAAACATCATATTTTACAAGTATATTTTCTACAAATTAATTACTATACATTTCATGTTAGTCTTTAATCTCCCGAATAGAAAGTTTGTTCGTAGTGAATCCACTAAACAATTATTAAATGTAATCTAAGTAAAACATATGAAGTTCAGACACTTTTTTTAAATGACGTGTCTTCTGTATCGGACACACATATCAAACACCAGTACTTATAGGACACGTATTGGTAAAGTGTGTAGTTTAAAGAATATTTATTGAATTTCTGATAATTGTAATACGGGTTTAACACGATTTTAAAAAAGAACAAATCTTTTTAAACTAGTTCGGAAAAACATCTTTTTACTAAAATAAACTGAATTAGTGCACATAAATCTTTATTGTTAATTTATATAATTCATAATTATATAATATATAAATTTGTGTTCTAGTGTCTTATATTTTAAAAGTTATACGTATTTTCATATCCATATTTGTATTTTCAAATCCGTATTTGTATTTCAGTCTCCTATATTTTAATGATTATACATATTTTCATATCCGATACAATATCAGTGGTGTAGTATGGTTGTTACATATATTACACCTAGATTCAGTGAGAAAAGAAAGTGAATCCAATGCTCTTTTGACTCCAATGAGATCCGATCAGTGATTAAAAAATAAATTAAGGAGATCCAGTCAAAGCTATATGGATGAAGAAAAATAGGAGTAAAAGATGGAAGTTCCCTTAAAAAATAGTATAATTCCCAACATGAAAATAGTCAGCTGTAAACAGTTTAAACAAAAAGGAAAGAGAGTGAGAACCATGAGTCAATGGTCTCCATGTGAACTCAAACCTTCATCACACTGCTACACATGCATCACAAACACTAGATGCCATTACAGTACAAAAAACAATTACGTTATTTAGTAAAGCACCAACACTTTATATATATAGTCCATATAATAGAATTAGAAGTCCCTGCAGATTGCTTTCTTTTATAATAACACCAAAGAGAAACAAACACCTTGTCTTATTGTCAGATTATTTATGCCAATCTTCATTTTTTTTTATATTTTCTTCAAGAGTGATGTTTAAACTACGACCTTGCTATATTATATATTTCATCACTCATTTTATTTTCTTCCCACCACATTATATTATTTATTTATTTTCTGTATATTTGTGTGGGTTGTTGGAGGGGTCCAACAATATTTTTATTATTTTTTATTACGTTTCACATCAATGAAGAAGTGCAAAACAAGAATAGCGTGAACCAACCATAGCGTTGCAAGAATAAACCGTATCAACGCCAAGTTGCTGAGAGTATTCCAACGATGGAGCATTGTTCATATTTCTTACCTAACAAGTACTACAACGAAAACCAAACGGTTCACTTTTCACATTATCTCTCTGTCCTAAACCCATAAACATAATAAAAACACCACATGAACATTACAGTACAGAAAAAGAGAAAATCACAATAATCAAGCTATTAACTGTGCAAAAATTTAAGATCAAAAAGCGAGGTTGCGTACCTGAGGAGTGCTACGAGGATAATGAATTGAACCGGAGAAGAGGATTCTATGTTGTCCATCAACGATTAAGGATCTTCCGTCGTAGGTGACATTGCCACCACATACGCCACCAATAAACGCCGCTAAGATGAGAGCGAAGGGAGAAGACCATCTCCACCACCACCACAACTTCACCATTTCAGCTTCAGCTGTTGCTGTAACTTTGTTAGCTTTTGGCAATGAAGAGTGTGCGTTTATGCTTCTTTCTTTCACTCTCAGTGTATGTTGTTTGTGTGTGATAGCCATTTATTTATATTGACATCGTTACGTTAGAAGTGAAAGTGGTTCATGTATAATATATGGAGTTAATATAAATATAAAATGGTATTATAAACAAATTTAAAAGGAATTAAATAATGTATACAATTAATTTACCCCACAGGCCCACATCGTATGGTTTAACGTAAAAGAAACCAATTTCGGAATTCTTTTTAATGCATTAATCGATTAATATCAAATTTTCTCGATTTTTTAAATAAAAGGACGTGGCATTACATGTGAGTATCTTCTTTTTTATGTACAACTTAAATATATTTTTATAGTGAAATTCAATTTTTGGTGTTTTTCCGATTTACAGAAAGAACGGTGATTGATCATAATTCATTTATGAAAAAAATTATTAGTTGTAGCTTGATTGCTTCCAGAAAAAAGTTGTAAGTTATTGTGGTTAAATAACTATTTCGTATTTTTAAAATATAATTTTTAACTAATACGTAAATTAGTTTTAGTTTATATTAATTTTCTTTTTATTTTCCTTTTTAATAAGAATTTCTGGAAAAATAATTTGAACATTGGATATCGATTGCGATGAGTGTAAGAGTATTTGATTCCCACAAGAATATCTTTTTTTGTTTCTCTGTTGTTGCGTTACGAAAATAACAACTTTATTTTCTTTGGCTTGCGTTAATGATCAAAATTTCTGCTCTGTTTTCTGAACTTTGAATCATAAATATTTGACAAAAACGAAAAAGGAGAAATATTCCATTATCATGGTTGCGTTTGATTTGTGAAAAATGGAAAAGCAGAGAATAAATAAAAGGAATTCTTCTTTAATTTTATATCTATTTTGATTGTGTTTTTAAAGTAATTTCATAAATCAATTTTTGAATAATTATTTATAGGAAAAATGATCATTAAAAAAATAAAAAATAAAGAAGATATATTAGTTTTAAACCTATTTATCAAACAAGTTCTTTCACATTTTAATTTTTTAAAATAAGAAACAAATAGTTATATTTAGTGAACCTATTGAACTTATAATTACTTTGAAAGTTATATCAATCTAATTAAAATTATTAAACTCTATTTTTTTTCCGTCTTTTTTCCTTTAATATTAACAAGATTTAAACAAAAAAATGTTTAATTATTCGATAATACTAGTTATTTTTCACTAACTAATATGTAAAAATTAATATATTTATTTTCCTTTTCTACTAGCTATTGTACTTTACTTTCCCTTCAAATTTTCTCTAGTAAAAAAACTTTGTTCAGTGTAAAAGGAGAAAAAAAATGGTATTTGAAAGTTATTAAGAAATGAAATGAATCAATACCTTATTTTATTGAATTTAATTGAAGAATTTTGTAAAGAAAAGAAGACCGATCTAAGGTTTTTGAAGGTAATGAATAATTAAGGATGATAATATGTTGATAATTCTATATTAAATTATAATTAGAATGAAAAATATTTTTTTGTTAAAATAGATTAATTTTAAAAAATATTTTCCAAAAATTAAATGATGTATTATAATCATGACACATCTTTTTATCCATGGATTGCAGAACCCAAAACCACTACTCATTATGAAAGTGAAAGTGATTGGAAATGTAATGAGGAGATTGAAAAGATAGGGTACACATCCAATCAAAGCATACCATAAATGCTCTAAATACACAATTTCTGATAAAGAAGAATCTATATATCTTGAGAAAATCATTAATTATCAATATATATATATATATATTTAAATAATGGACATAAAAGTATAATTTCAATTAAAAATAGCAAAAAATATATTACAATTGCATATAAATTTTGTTAATTATTTTTTATTAATTAAATAGGAGGGTGGGGTGTTTTTTCGGATCCATCAAGAACTGAGACAAAAAGGTTTCTATCAATGAACAGAAGCAATTTTGGTCCCAAGCAGTTGGCTATCACTTTCAAGAGGGAGTTCCCAACAATTAAAGAAGAAGAAGAACTTTATATATAACTGCTAATTCATGTGCAGTTACATTTCTAGTTGCCAATATCACTGTCAATACAATTTTAAGTTGTATTAATATAGAAATAAAAAAGTGAATATGTCTAAACATTGAAAATATATTTGATTATGAGTTTTCTTTAAATATCTTCTACATTCATCTTTTTTAGTACAAATACTAATTATATTTGTCCACTAAGATGTAAACTAATAACATAACATCTCACAACTAAAATAAAAGATGAAATAATAGAAATAATAGAAATAAAATAAATGATATTTAATAATGTAATTTTATGAAAAAAAAAACAACATTATACTACTAATTGCAGGAAGAAATAATAACTTATATCTTAGAAATAGAAGAAATAACTTTCAAGAAAATCTTGAAAAGAGAAATTATTTTTCCTCTTTTAATTGTTTTTCAAACATTAAAGCAATAAAAAAAGAAGTGATTTTAAAATGTTTTCTATTAAGAAAACATTTTGCTCATTTTATAACAAGAAAAATAAACATCAAAAAGTATTTTTTTTTCATATAAAACTTTTATTCTCACGTTTTTCTAGATTTTTTTTTATTAAATTAATCTCTTCACACATGTTTTATTACTTGTCATTTATATTACTATTTTTATAGATTACGATAGGATTGATCTCATACACAATGTATATATTTGTCAATGTTAACCATTTTTTATCATGGTATCATAAAAAAAACTAGATGAATAATCTATGTGAAATTGTTACATTTACAAAAAGTAAAGAAAAGGGTTTCGAGATTTGAAGAAGAGAGAAGAGAGAAGAGAGAAGAGAGAAGAGAGAAGAGAGAAGAGAGATGAAGCGTTAGAGAAAAGAAGAATTGTATTATGAATCTAAGTTATACAGTCAACTTATTATTTCGAAAAATCAATTTGTTTAAATATTGTTGGTTTCGAAAAAACAAGCTGAATTTTATATGTTTTTTTTATAACAGAATTTTTTTCAATGATTAAATCATTTTTGTTTTTTATTGAAAACTTATAAAAAGAGTTTATCTGAATTATACAAGTAACGAATTAGAAAATAAAAAAGATAGAAAGATTAGTTTTTGAGATCTTAGAGAAGTTCTTGGATCATTCTTGTGTTGAAATCTCTGAGGTTCTACCGTGTTGGTGTTAACTACTGTTTTTCAAGTGTTTCCATCATTTTTTGTTTTTCAAGTGTTTCCATCATTTTTCTACATTTTATGTATGATGTTAGACAGATTCAATAGAATTTTTGTTAATCTGCAATGAGTTTGTTTTGTGTGGATGTATAAAGGCTTTTGTAGGGTTCAAGAACTAGTTTGATTGTATAACTTTGTAATATTGTGTTTGTTTAGTGAATTCTCAGCTGGTTAAGCTAAAGACTGAATGTAACTTTTGTGGTAAGAGGGAACCAATATAAAAAATCTGTGTGATTCTCTCTATCTTTCTCTTTATTGCTTTAACTTTTAGCGTATCAAATATTCATTGTTTTTCAATTGATTAAATAAACATAAATTTGATCAATATATTTTATATTTATCTGTCAATCACCTTTATAATTGGTTGAACAAAATAATCAATCAATTAATTTTATTAGAATTTTCAATCTAACATCTAGTTTTGAGAAAATATTTTGAAAAATATTTACACCCCTCTTGTTTTCGGTTCAAATGATTTTCTTTTACATTTGTCATCTTTAGTCAACTAGTTAATATGGATTAGAGTTGTGAAAACCAGCTATTCAGAAATTGATCCTTTTATTCTGATTTAAAATTAAAAATTAGATCTAAATAAAAGAAATACATTTTTAATTTACTGAATAAATTTGATTTAATTTTTAAATATAGTGATTTATTATATAAACTCTAACACACACAATGTGTGTCCAAAAGAACGTATAAAAAAGAGACAAATCTACATCTTTGTTAGGATGGAAATTTTACATCAACAAAAAATACGTACTAGAATTCTTCTCATGACTAAGTTTTACTACAAACACAGTTTTGAAATGGAAATCACTGCACATAAGTCATTTTACTTTAAACTTAATTTTAACAAAAATATATTCACAAAACTAAAGTCATCCAAAATTCAGATTGTAAATACTCCCCATACTAAATAACTTACCAGGTAAATGCTGGCTCAAATATACTCTATTTACCATTTTAGCCACCTAGCCTTCAGGCAGAGGCAGTTAGTATTATGAAAAGTTATCATTTTATAATAAAAAGTAGAAAGAGAAAACATGATTATGGCCATCCATAGAGAATTTACACATCCATGAGTTAACTTATACAGGGTTAGAAACTGAAAGCACCTCCTGAAACATCTCAATCACTAGCTCCCTATCTGCATGTTGGAAAAAATTATTCAGTTTATCCTTCACATCATGTATCTTACCAAATTCAAATAAGAACACCAAGCATCCTTTCTTTAACTTGAGCAATTCATAAAACCAAGCCTCATTTAGCATATCAAGAACATTTCTTGAGTTAAGATCTTCCAGAAGGCTCTCCTCACAGATGTCTTTGAGACCATCAATGTCATATTTATTAGCAGCTCCAAGCAATGCAAGCCGGTGTTTCCAGAAATCTTGTTGCTTGATTGTTCCATACAAGAAACTTATAAGAGCCGTGCAGGATTCAAGTGACATGTCTTCTACATGGATTGTAGAAGACTCTTTTTCCTTCAGGTTGTGATGAAACATGCTCCTAAACACTGGAGAACTTGATGAGAGAACTGCCTTATGAGCTCTCAATGAGCCATCAGCAGTGATGATGGTTAGGTCAGCATGTATAGCTTCATCAAGCATGCGAGAGAGGCAACAAATAGTGCTACTTTGGGATTCAATGGTTTGTACACTTCCAGATGGCCATACAGAGCTAGTTTCTTCACCCTGAGTTTGAAAGAAAAAATCATAGATTAAGCAGCAACAATCTGAAACTAGTTTAGAGTGATCAGGGGACAATGTGCAATATGGCAGAGCAAGTAACTCAAACCAACTTCATGGGTTGGTATCAAAAGGTCATTTGCCATAATAATCATCTTACAGGTTATACTTATAGAGATGTTCTAACAATAGACTTTTTAATATTTTTCTTCTAATATACTCTCTATTGTTACTTAAAAAAGATTTAACTGCAAGGATAGAAATAGAAATAGAAATTCAAATTCTTGACATGTTTATATTCAAAGATATTATCTAATCTTTAAGATGTGAATTAAATTTAAAGATATTAACATTATTTTAGGAACCTGCTTATTCTTTGATTATTAGGATGCAATATGTATAGATGAAGGTTCTTGATATGAGAAGAACTATCAGCCTAAGGAAGGTTTTCTCAAATTTGTCTAAAAAAACTGGTAATCGAAGGTTTCATAAGATTGTCTAGAAAACAGAAAACTCATAATGAGGATTTCTCAAGTTGGTCCAAAAATCTTGTAATGTAATTTAAAATCATGAATAAATATAGAAATGTTTTGTGAATTCAGGCATATGAGGTGTCGAAACAAGCTAATTTGTGTTATTTTGCTATTTTTACATTGTAGTGTTGTTTGATCCTCATTGTTGTGTGTGAAGAGGGATTTGTTTCTCAAGCAAAATCTTAACCAAGAAAATGAGTGTTTAAAAGAATGTGTCAAAAAGTGTTACTAAACAGGTAAATAGTCAAAGGGAAATTAGTAAATTTCTAAAGAAAATAATATTCAGCACATCAATATTATATAAAAATAAAATATAATCATGTATCGAAACTTACATTTATCTTCAGGTCTAGAAACTCAACATCAATGATGTAGCGACCAACGGAAGGAGTATCCACAGACCAGATAAAGTCATCCTCTGTCCTGAGAAGCTTTTCTTGAACTGCGGCAATTCCATTATATAATATTAAATTTAAAACTGCTACAAGTAATTGCAATTTCAGACTTCATATTTCCAGTTTGAGTTGCAAAATGAAAATCACAATATGAAATTATCTCCTTTTTTTCTTGGCAAATAAAGTGGTAAAGATAAGGAGGCCGTGTCAGGCTCAGAACTTCAGGTATAAGTGAAAAAAAGGCCCTGCTGATAAATAAACTGAGATTTGGAAACTTGGGAGGATTGGGATAAAATTTTCTGTCTGTGTTAAATGTGTGAAAAGAAAAACACAGTTTGGTTGAAACTTCTCAAATTTGGAAAATCAAAACTAATACCTTTCTCTGTTGATCCTGCACCTTATTACAACCTATAACCTTGAAGCCCCAAGACTCTGCTGGTGTAGTCATCATTAATCAGTCAATTACTCTTCTTCCTTACTAAACTAATCTGACCCCTGATGGGAGAATCAGAATTTGCTGAACAACTTAAGCAATTTATCTTTGTAAAAGTAACCAGAGGACAAGGTACCCATTAACCACTCATCCCTCTCTTTTGGGATGCATTCCCCAATTGCAGTCACACAGTAGTGAATGAAACTTATTTCCCTAATTTCATACAGCATAGCCAATCCTTCACCCATGGCCAAATCACTCTTTCTCCCATATTTTATAAATAAAAAATGCACATTACACATAAGCTACGTAAGAAAAAATAACACTATAAGATGATAATGACAAAGTAAGATTTAACAAAAAGCCAATTAATAAAAAAGATGTTAATGCATAAAGGTACCAGGGGAAATATGAAAGCTGCGAGATGAGCTAGCATTGGAGACTCGAAGAATGAATCGAGCAAAAGGTGGTTGATCCTTAGAAACCGAAGAAGGTTCCGGAAAAATATGTATGTAGAGGTACCTATTCCTCACAACTGAAAAGTACCTGGTGAAGTTTAAAGTGAAAATCTCAACTCAAACTCCTTCAATTCAACTACACGAAGACACACAAGCACAATCACACAGACTCACCAGTTCCAGATTCCGACCTTGAAAGGGTCAGATTTTTTGTAGGAAGAAGGTCCGAGGTTGTCAATTTTCCACCGGGCTAATCTCCCAAGCGTCTCCACTTTATCGTCCATGCCTTTCTTCTTCTTATTCTTCTTCTCCTTTACCTTGTGGATGGTATCACAATTTCACAAAACACCTAACCTACAATTATACAATTACAACAACGTTGGACTGTGTCTAAACACCAGTTTTTGTAACCGTGCGACGGAAAGTATTTTGATAATTTGTTGAGTGCATGAGAAAGAATGTATAGAGAGAAGTAAGTGATTTTAGATTACATCTGGAGTCTACTATGCTCTGTCAATTAATACCATTTATATCAACTTAGCATAAATGATCAAATTTTATATCTTTAAAATAAAATTATATCAAATATTTAAAATATTTATATTTTTCAATTAGATATCTGACCATTTAATAAAAAAAATGCAAACTTTAACAATAAGAAAATTAAAGTTTTAGAACTCTAATTATCTTTATCAAACATCATTTTGGTGATTTCTGGCACATGGTTGATTTAATTTTTATTTTAGTATTTAATAGGACAAATATTTTAAAAATATATATATTTTTTGAGTATTTGCTATGTAAAGACACATAAGAATAATGACAATACAAACTGAGTGTGAGACTCAATACAAAATGCAATTTTTTTTTAGTATTTAATAGGAAAAATATTTAAAAAAACTCAATTATAATACCTAAAGTTATAAGATAGTTAAAACTTAATTAAACCTATAATAATATAATATTTTATAATTAATTTTTTATCGTATTTTATATTTAACTTTTAAACAATGGTTTTGAAAGTTTGACTAATTGTTTATTTTTGAATTTTGAATAATCTAATTAATTCAATGTTAAAAAAACACTTTAAATCATATCATTAACATCAGAACGTGGTTTTAGAAGTTTTATAGGAAGCTTTTACCTTAGGTTTCCTTTTTTTATGTACAAAACCAATTTATATAAAGTTAGAATGCGTATCCAAACACGATATCACTCTCTTACTTATGTACAAGACATTTCAATTTTTTGGAGTAATTATAGGTAAATTGCTATTTTAATATTTCTTTAAATGTATAATTAATAAAATTTAATACATATTATTTAATATACACATATATAATCAATATAAATTTGTCGTCTTTCTATATATTATTATTTTATGCATATCTTATTAATATAATACTAGTAATATGTTTTTAACATTTATTTAATACATTTTATTATTAGATAAACTTGTATAATTAACAAAAGGTAAATTCCATTTTTATTTGGAATTATTTTTTTGTTTAATTTTAATAATTCTTAAATTGTATTTACTTAAAACAATTTGCATACATGCTTGTATATTTATAATTTGAAAAAGAAGTTGTTGTTTACTAATGTATTAACTAAAATAATCCTTCATAACTAAGACTAGACAATGAAAAAATGGTTAAAAATGAAGATTAATTTCATATTTGATGGATAAGTTGGTCTTATATAAAAGTGATTTTGGTGGAAGAAGAATTATTAGACTGTTATGGTAGATATGACATACGTATTGGTATTTTATATTCATGTGAAATTTATGTCAGACCTAGAAAAGTTCGGTTAATTTATCAAAATGATGTAATTTTTTAATAAATTTATTGAAATTAGTCAATTTTAAGTTTTTTATGAAATTTGATAAATCGTTTTTGAAAGTATGACTTTAAAATGAAATTCCTATTGAGGTTTGAAGTTTCCCAGGTTTTTGTAGTAATTGATTTTTTTAACAAAAATTTATTTAATGAAATCATGCTTAAAAGCATGACTTTGTATATAAATATATATTTTTAAATCGTCATTGTAAATACACTTTTTTTTTTATCTTTTAATTTTTTAAGTCGTTTATTATAACAATTTTTTTATTGTTGGACTTTTTTTTTAATTATTTTATAAAATTATAATTTATAATATTTTAATTAACTCAAATCTATACTAAAATATTTCACTTGATATTTCATTATTCAAATATTTTAACTATTAGTAAATGTATATTTTATATTTTTTTTAAAATTGTAAAATTTATGACAATCATCATATCAATCACAAAATTCAGTAGAATTTTTTCACAAATTCATTTTAAGATATCTCAATTCAAACACACTAATTTTCTTTACACGTTTCTCTCAAATTCTCATACATTTCCTCTCTAATCCAAACATAACCTAATTTTAGAATTAGTATGGGAAAGTATGATTTTTCTTTTTGTTTTAAAACTATTTTTATAAAAAAATAAAAATTTACTCATTTTGATAAATTCATTAAAAAAATTATATCATTTTAATAAATTCATAGAAAAGTTAACTTTATGATACTAATTCTTATACAAATCTAAAATACAAAAAATGTTAAAAAATTTGTAGACGATAGATAGTATTATAAAACTGATTTATATGTATAAAAAAACCACAATCCAAAATCTAGTATTAAACTGCTCATAGTTTAAAGATACATATATCATTTTACCTTCACTTGTTGCTTCAACCTAAAATTATTTGAATAATTGAGATATTCTTATACTCTTTTTTTTCACATTAGGCTACTTTTAAATTTTTATTATTATCACATCTCTCTTTTTTTCTCCTTTTCGTCTTACTTTATTTTTTTTCTCTTTCTATAGCATTAAAGCATGTTTGTTTCCATCCTCTCCTCTTTTATTCTTCTTTATTAAAAGTGAAGAGTAAAGCATTTACCTTTTAAAAAGCTCAATATGCCCAAAAGACTTATAACTTTAAAATCCCAACAATTAGTGGGTTAATTTAATTTTAAAACTAAATTAGTAGGAATTTATTTATAAGCTTGAGATTTTGAACATAGGAACCCCAGCAAATAATAAAAAGCAGAAACTCTTATGTGTATTTCGAATTTTTTACCATATATAATTACTAAAATAGATCATTTAATTTTTTTTTTATTAAAATACATAAATCCTAACAGGGTTATACGACTTCATATTTAAATCGTATCAAAATAACATTGAAGTCTTGTTATTTTAACACAATTTTTATAAAAAAGATTGTGTAACTTTCACATAATTTATTAATTTTAATAATTTTTTAAAATTTTATTTATTTTAATAATTATACTATAAAATTATACTATATCTATAAAAGATCCGTGTGTATTTTCCCTGCGCTCAACCCAGACAAGCAGAGTAGTCATGGTGCTTTACAACTGTTCGAGAACCTATTTCAAAACTCTAAAATGTGAAATATAATTTTGTATTCTGAATTTTAGAGTTTGAAAATATTTTTTGGGTTTAAAAGTGATATGAGTTCTAGAATTTGAAATACAGTTGTATTCCGAATACAATTTTTAATTTTTTATTATGAATTCTATATGAATTATATACAATTTAAAAATAAATAAGAAATAAAAAATCTTGCAACTTTTGCTCAAAGATAATTTTGAAATTGAAAAATTTTTAGGTGTAGGAAGAAATTGTGCAATTTTAATTATATCAAACACTTTTTACTGTTTTTTTACAACTTTTTCTTTTATCTTTTTGTTCATCAAATTTTCTTATTTACATATTTTTCTAATTTAAATTTTTCTACTAAAATATATGTATTTATAAATATTTATTTATCTAAACTTTTACTTGTCTAAATTATTATATCCTATACACTTATTTTTTTAAAATAAATATATTTTTTACAAATTTGTTCCAAATTAACTATTTTTAGAAAAGGTTATTTTCTTCAACAAAATCCTCCCTTCATTATTCTTTTTTTTTTAAAAAAAAAACAGCTTGGAATTTCAGTTTATTTTTTCAATCAGCCTACCCTCAGTTACAATTCAAAAGTCAGCAATCCAAAAAATTGAATTTCAAATCATAATTTTTGAAGGTCCAACAATATTATCCTCCATTTGCTTCACTTTTTATATATCCAACCAAAGCAGAGTATAAAACTATAAAACTCTAATTGCTGGTTAAAACTTATCCAAAATTTGTGTGTGAAATAACTGAAATATCAAAGCGATTCTTAATTGATTCCTGGGACATAAATGGCAATTATCAAGTCAAAGAACTCTTGCTTCAAAGTATTTTCATATAACCAAGAATTCCATAGAACAATTTCATCAATTCAACATTATCCACATGGTAAAAGAACAATTCTTTTTTGTAGTGGGTGAAAAATTCGTGAACACGTCAAACAGAATTCTTTTTATAGTTTTATATCATATCTCCGAATCCATGATTTGCTAAAAGCTACAATTATTACCGTTATGCAGGTGCATAAATAAAGGAATAATTCTGCAAAACGAACCAAATCCATCTCATCACAACACTGTTACACATAGATACATATATACAAATTTAGTGACTTCAAGATGTGTATTATTTACAAATGAGCCAATTCTATTCCGAGGCATCCGAACAATTCAACCAGGCACAAAATAATCCATTTTCTCCACCGGAAGATTCAAAACAGATGTCTCCGCCTGTACAAAAGGGGGAGAAATTAAGGAGTACTAAGATTTCAGAAAGAGGTGCGATTAGAGACGTAAAGTGAAACGATAAGACAAATAATCTCTTCCGATAATTAATTGTTGGCTTTTCTTGTATTATTACCTATGTTAAAGTGTCAACATGCTCCTCCATAAACAAGAGAGAAAAGTAATTTTGAAAAATGAGAAACAAACATGAGTAATATTAATGTCATCCAATGCCACCTACATATATGCTAGTAGCTAATGGATGATCTTTTTCAACAACGTTAAGCTACGAACCTTCCATTATAGAAAGTTCTTTCTCAATTGACTAAATTACAAAATGAATGAACTTTGAACTTTATCGCTTTATTAAAAATATAGCATAATCTAACCTATAATTTAGGGGATTTGATTACTTTACAACGTTTGAGGCAATATTAGAGATAACAAAAACCAAGATGTAATTCTCATTGAATCCAGGGGATCATTAAAATGTTTATTACTCAATTTAGCAGCTGAAGGCTTATAATTAAAAAAGGATCATATGAGACAAAAATGTACCTCTTCAAATGGAACAAAGACAAAGGGAGTCATGCCCCTCTTATGTGAGACAGCTGGTACATCTGGGTTGTGTGTTTCATCATCCTGCCATCCTTCAACAACTCCAAGAATGTCCTCCTCAGGTACACTTGCCTCACTACTGTTTACACCACTAGTGACAAGTGACATCAAATCCATCCGATTGTTAGCCCCTGTTGTAGTTCCCCTTATCCTATACCACACGCAGATCAACAGAAGCATATTGCAAAAGGAAAGTCCATTTCATACTGTCAGTAAATATTAATTTAAAAAAAATAAGAATAAAGAAATTAGCATAATTTCTCTTCTCTTTATCAAAATCCAAGCTAATTTTACATGATACAAAACTTCTTTTCTGTTTCTATATTCTACTTTTCAGTATAGAACTGTTAAAACCAATGATCTTCAGTAACTTTCAAGAGCCTAGCGGACATTTCAAAGTGATGTAACACAAAGACCAATTTTAATTATATTTTGCATTGATGATTTTATTCTAATTCTCATACGGTTATATAGGATGTTATCTTACATCCGAAAGAACTCGCCTATTGTAGAAGTATGAAGGCACTTGTACCATTTTATAACTTTTTCTCCAAAATTTAACAAATTTAATTACTAAATCGTGATATTAATCATACCAAATTTTAGATAAATATTCACCGGTAAGGCAATTTCATAGTTAACATTGAATTTAATTTAAAAAATATATTATATGCTAAAATATATTCCCAAGATGAATTAGAAGGTAGCTTTTACATAGTATGGAACTTTGCAAACATAATGTACTTAATGGGAACATTTAATCTCCTGGGAGACTAATGAAATTCATCGTCCATTAAAAATTATGTGGTATCATTCTAGGAGTAAGTAGATCCCCACTCACTTTATGTTATATTATCTCTTCTATTTTATTTATAGTGATAAAACACATTCATTTTTGCTTCTATGTGATCCATGTAGCCATCCTCACCTAGTGAGATAAGATTTTAAAAACTTTTAACTCAACCCCGTAATATCGACTTCTAAAATGAGAACTATCCAAGTTTTTATAAGCTTTATTTAAATGATGTGAAATTGAACCACCACTCTTGAGGCAATGAGAACTTTCCAAGTTTTATAAATTCTATTTAAATCATATCTCTATTTGATGTGAAATTGAACCATGACTCTCGAGACTACAATTAGCACAACCCTAGAAAGGCCGCAACTAAGACGGGCTAATTAAAGTGGTCTACCAACAGCTTGGAGTGCGACAAATACATTAAGGTGGCCCAAGAATGGACTTGGACTAGGTTCTAATACCATTGTGATGGGAATCTAACTTCCTTGCTAAAACAAGGTTAAATTAACTCCAATTTTGGATTATCAGCCAACATTGTAACTAATTTTGCCTGACTAGGTGTTCTCGATTGCCACTTTTCTAGTATCCCATTTTATTGTCAATTATGTGGATCAGAAGTCAGTAACAGTGACACGTGATTAGCACCTAATATGTCAGTGGAACCCTGTTAAATTTACTTAAGACGCGGGTGATAAATTGAATGGTTGGGGTGTTGGGCTTACTAGAATAGAACCCATATATAAAATATCCTTTGCTCAGGTCATTTTTCTCCAATGACAACAAATTATTCCATCCCTGTTTTGGCTCCCTTCACAAGCATCAACAACGATGCCTCCTTATTCTATGATCCATGTTGAAAAGGATATACTGCTTTCTAGATTTATTTTTTATCTGGCATGGAGAAGGGAGGGAATTGTTTTGAGGCATCCATTGGACCAGTGAACTCCAAACAACCTTTAATAACTTATTATACTGAAAAAATTTCTCTAAATTCAACACCTCATCCTCCACCAGTTGAAGATAATTTTGACGAATATTTGATCTATTTTCTAAAATAACAAAAGTATAAATGGCCCATCAAATCCCAATCTAAAAAGATAGAGAACAGGAAAAGATTTAATTTCTCGTTCTTGATGTTAGCTTTACTGTTCAACTAGACATGTATGCTAATCAGGCAAACCCATCAAATACCTTAAGCGTATCCTCAAAACAGTAGGTCGCATGCCTGGATATAAGACTGCAGCTTCAACCTGCGTGATAATATCAATCGTCAATGCCTCAAAATCCATAAAAAGAAATATAAATACTAATTTATGCAATAAATGTCCAAGAAGAGAATGTCCACTCAGATCTTTAAATAATGAAGATTAAAAGGAGGCAGAAGTATCAGGAAAAAATCAACTACATAATTTGACAAACATAAGAACATAACCTTGTCATCTGACAATGTGTAGTGACCACCAAAAACACAGTCTGCTTTAGATGATCGAAAATTCATACACTTCACCACATCCTTGATCTTCAGTGATGAATTCTACATAAAACAAAAATAACTTCTCATACAATCAGATAGAAGAAAGTATACACATTAAATGGATTCAGACATTACTGAATTATAACCTTGTAAAGGAATCGCCCAGATGGAAAAAATCTCATGTACCGGAAATAGCAGACCTGCAGAACATAGAGAAAGTTTACTTACAAAAAATAAATAGGTAAATAATGAAAGCTAAACAAGAATTATGCACAACTTGCTTTAACAGTGTCTTTCACTGAAACTTGAGGACCAATATAAATAGAACTCACATTCCTATACACTTATAAATGGTTCAGGGAATCATCCTAGATGCACTGCTTAACAATTATTTTTTAAAATTTTACAAGAGAAAAAAAGAGGCATCACGTAGTATCCTGTATATCCAGACCAAGCAACCACCACTGCATAAAATAAATGCGTAGAACACACCTACCGGGGGAAGGTAATCAAATTTTACATTAAAACCCTCCAGTGCTGAGAGTACTAAAAAGGCAATACAAACTTCAAAAGCATTCCATCATACCAAGGATAATACAATACACTCACCAGTCTTCTCCAACAATTATAACGGTTTATAAGGAGAAATATCCTATTCAAATACTATAGCGCTAAATGGTTACAGTACCAAGAAGACTAAAAATAATACCCAAAGGTGCATCCCTACACTCAGGTTTTTCACACTCTCAAGAGGATCTGACTGAAACATTTAAGGTTACAACAATAAATTTCATTAATGGGGATTATCATATGTCAATCACAAATAGAAACTGAATTAGAACAATGATTCACTTGCTGCTTGAATTTGTATGACCGAGACAAATATCATTCTTAAAGTTTTAATTGTCGAGGGACAACAAGAGGTGCTAGCAGCTATCATCTAATTTTTTAGGTTACCCGGACAGGACATCAAAAGGTATGCGTATGATTTGCAGGCTTATAGACTTACAGTTTCATTCAAGCATATTGTGTTAAAAATCTTACAGAACAAGGTTCCTCACATGAAAATGCTAGGATTCTGTATTGTTTAGCCTTTATAAATTCACATACAATTTTACGGTTTCAAGTAACAAGTGTTTCTAACTCTTAAAAACAGTGGACATTATAAACTGATGATGCCAGATTTCTTAAGTGAGGAACACTAAGGGCTGTTGGTTTAGTTTGGTTTCTGTCTTTATTTTCAGCTGATAAGTTTTCATTTAAAATGGCAAAATTGTCATCTTGTATTCCTTTTCTTTCTTGTCTTCAAGTTTTAGAGAAAGAACTTGAGTTATTCATGAAAATGTATGAACTGAGAATGAAAACGGAAAATAAAGCAAATACCTTCTGATACTTCCAAAGTAATAGTCTACTACACACATCTTATTCCCCAAAATAAGATATTGAAAAATAGTTGACGAAAACCCAGTTAATAAAATGCTACTTAATGACATTAGCAAATATTAAAAAAAGCAAAAAAAAATGTCTATTGACTAGCAATACAAGAAGATATTGATGCATACCACGTGTACGGGATTAGTGATTTTCCACTCAGCAACCCCAGCTCGAATATAGGTATTTCTACTCACATAAAGACCTGAGTCATGGAAGCATAGTAAGACAAACGGACCTAACTAAAAATGCAACATAAAAGGAAGAGGAAAATAGTGTGCATTTCATTATAGATTGGATTTAAATTAAGTTCATTTTCTTATTTTTCTTCTTCTCTTTTTACCTTTGGTTGTGGAGGAGGGGAGGGTAATAAATGTGAATGCTAAGATGTCCCACATTCGCTAGCAATATGTCAGAATAGTCCTCATATGGTTAGAGCAATCCTCTACCTTGAGTTAGCTTTTGGGGTTCCAGTTCATTTACAATAAAAAAAACCATAGTCTATCAACTCTAAATGTTGGGATACTTGCAAAATTTAGTCGTGTGAACTTCAAGCTCCAAACCTCCAGTATCAGGCAAGGAGGGAGAGTTAAGATGTAAAACATTGATTAGAGAAAAGAAATATGGCCAAAATACTCCTAATAGGGCTAGGACAATCCTTCCTTTTTAAAATAGGTAGGGCTGAGTTAGGCCCAGTCCATTTCTAATAATGAGAATTCCCAAGCATATTTTCAGATCAGAATAAAAAAAATTAACCATCACACACCATTGTCAATAAGTATGAGGAGCAGAAAATAAAGTTATGCAATAAAAGACAGTTGTTCTTACCATCAGTCCGCAACCTTGGTCGTAACAGCCACATTTTCCGCCAAGAGCCATAATATTTTGACTGAAGTATCTTGTAGTTTTCCACAATCCCAGATAGCTTCGTAAAAGGGACTCTATAATCAGAAATGTGATTTTTAAGCAGTAGGAATTCTATATTCAAAACCTTCTTCTGAGTTTACCTGCCAAGCCTTCAAGCATGCATTGCGCCAAAATACAGGATTACGAATTGTGTACTTCCATTTTCGACATACACAAGATGCCTTCCCCAAGTCATATGGAGTCATTCGAGTAAAGACCTATAAAATGTATTCAGTAAATCTCTCGGTTTTTCTTGTATACAAAGATAGACTTTTTAGAATATGAATTTCCGGGCATATAAAAAAATTGGAGAAAATGACAAAGAGTTTTTATAAAGGTTTCAAACAACTGAAAGAATTAGGCCACGGATATTCTGGTTCTTATTTTAAGAACATTTCCTGAGCTCAAAGCTTACCATCGACAAGGCAAAATCTACTATCAAGTTTTCAAAAGAGGTATTTGGGCGACTGAGTGTGTGTAGGTGTGAGAGAGAAAGAGAGAGAGAGAGAGCAAAAACAGAGTTCGTAAACATGACCAAACTGTCCCAGATCAAACACTTAGACTACACACGACTGATCTGAAGTAGTAGCACACAGCAGATAGTAACTACTCATATTGCCACTTTCACATAATGTACTTCCACCATCAAGAACCACCATTAAATCAATGATAAAAAATATAAGTTGATGCGTGAAATACTTCAAAAAGCAGCTCATCAGGCAAGGAGCGATGTATAAGTGCTGGATCCACGTAAGGCCTCCTACTTGCACTCCCAAATGGCGCAACAGGTCTAACATTAACTCCATAAAGATCTGAAACAAAATGCATAACAACAAAAAGAAGTGAATTACACCACCCAGTTATACAGAACAACTGATTCAACCCTACAATAGAAATTTTGGAATAAGAGGAAGACAAAAAAGAAACCAAGTAACCATTGTAGCAGCGTGGAACATACCAAGCCATGGCCTCCTCGTAATAAAATAGTCAACGGTCTTCAACCTCAAAACCGACTCGAGTTCAGAGGAAACCGCCAAAGCAAAATCTGTAGAAGAAGGAAAATACAAACAAACACTCGAGTTTGATCACTCGTTCATAAAACAAAACAATCTCATCACACCAAATGAACTTAATTATTCAGCTGAATCGTCAATCTTTAATTCTCACTTGACCAAAATTTTAAAAACACAACCAAAATTAAGAAAATACATGACAACAATGGGTATTAAAAAAATGATAAATAAGAATAATTAATTGTGTGGGGAGAGAAAATCCAAGTTTACCAGAACCAGAAGCCATGGATGAATGTAGCAGAAGGTTCCTTCTCGAATTTCTCAGACAAATTGAGAAGAAAGACGAAGAACGGGAATGGGTTGGGTAACAATTGCAGAACAGAAGAACACATCGAAACGATGTCGTATCGACGTAGGCCAGGTACGAAGTGTACGCGCCCCTAATTTATGGCGGGTCCCTTTATACTGAAGCCTGAAACTGACACGTGACATCCCATTCTATGGTTGTAGTAATTTTAACAAATATTAAGTATTCACTAAATGCGTCTAGATACATTGTTCAAGTTCTATAACCATTTATCGGTGTTGATATTCCTATGATATTTGTTGGTGGAATGTTCAATTAACAAAATATTTGTTGAATTTTTGAAATTTTTTTGTATGATTTTAACACAATTTTAAGAAAGATAAATATAATAATTTTCTAAAAATTTAAATTTATTGTATAAATTTTTAGTGTGATTATAGAAATAAGAAACAAATTTTTTTGAACAAGTTATGAAAAAAAATCTTCCTTCTCCTAAAAATCTGAAACATACTTGTGGACATAAATATTTATTGTCAATTTATATAATTCATAATTATATAATATATAGATCGGTGTCCTACATTTTAGAAATTACACGTATTTTCTTGTCCATGTCCGTGTCAGTGTCCGTATCCGTATCTGTACTACATAGCTCAAGTTTAAAAAAAAAAAATTATCACACTTCTTGTAAGTTATTATTTAAATCTTTCCATATATTTTTTTAAAATGCTCAATTTTTAAAACCTTACTTATATGAAATTTTTAAAATATGTATTTTATTCAGGGATTTAATTAGAACATACTTACCGTCATTTCATCATTAATTATTTTGAAATTTCTCTAAATATGTTGAACTTTTAAAAAACTTATTTATATCAAATTTTAGAATGCCATAAAAATCAAATTTTAAAATATATGTTATCTTAAAATTTAATTAAAATCATTGCCCATTTTATTTATTTATACAATTTAAAATATTGACTTTTTAAATAGTTATTTTGAAGACTATATTTAATTTTTTGATAAATTTTTCTCCAATAACAAATATCAAAATTAATATTTTTATTGAAAAATACCAGCCGCGTAAATTTTTACCATATTGTTAAAATATTTTAATTTATGTGTGTAAAAACAATTCACTACAGTAAAAAAAATGTGCTACATTTAATTTTTTAAATAAAAAATAGAATATTTTTTTGACCATTTTTATAAGATCATTTACACTATACCTGTGCATTGAGAAATCCTGTTAAGTTATTGTGCAGAATTGTAGTAGTACTTATCTTTTTCAAAGTTCATAATAAGCAAAATATACATAATGTATTTGAGGCAAATTCTTCTTACACTCAATATTTTTTTAACCTACACCCAATACAATTTTAAATTTCTGAAAATACTCTTTATTCCAAAAATAAAAATTCAGAATTGAAAATAATATATTATGAAAAAGTAGTTCCGAATTTTATTTTATTTTCCGAAATAAAAATCTGGAAAAAAAATCAAAAGCCCTTTCCAAATAAAAAATTCTGAAATACAAAAAATAATACATTAAGAACACTTTGTCTTTTCCACTGAAATTGGATGCAATGTGATATGGTGCGTGTGATATGGTGCAGGAAGCAATTGGCAGTATTTGAATCCACAAAGCTTGAAATTGTAAGTGGGTCTTGTGTCCCGTGTGGAATATGGTTGGCTATGGGCTGCTGGCTACTTCTTCCTGTACCTCCATATGCTTTTGCAGCACTCTCATAATTTGTATAATTTCAGAAATACCCTTATGTAAATAAGTTAAATGTTTGAAGGAGGATAATTTGTGTGTATTCTTGAGGAATTAATTGAAAGGGTGGAATAGTTTTTGGATTGAAGAATCCAACTTATAATTGGATTTGGAAAAATGCTTTGAATTGGATAATTTGTAAGGGAAAGGTATATTTGGATTATATAAAAATATGTTTTATTTAGATTAGATAAAGCGGAAACTAATATTGAATTTGGAAATAATTTTTCAATAAAATATACTTTAGATCATATAAAATAAAAATGAATATTAGATTCAAAAGTAGTTTTCAGTTTATATAGTTTGGAATATATATTTTTTGAAAAATTACTTTTGATTTATTCAAATGTAGTGATCAATTTGGATTACAAAATGACTTCTTCAAATATGCATAATCTGAAATAGGATTATGATATTTTTGACAATCTTATTGCTTCCTACAATCACAATAAATATTAATATTTATAATAATAAAAAATAAAATAATCTCCTTAATAAAAATACAATACAAAATATTATAATTTATTCAAAATTTAAAAAATTATAAACTTCTATAAATAATTAAAATATTAATATTTATTAAATTATAGAGTGGAACACGGTTGTGAAATAAACATTTTTCTCTCAAATATTTATAAACTATGAAAAACAAAATGATAAAAGGCACAGTAATAAGGCTCAATTCCCTATTTAGCACCATTTACATCTTTATTTCCTTAGCACCCTTTTATTTTTATTTCCCTATCTAGCACTCTTTTGTTTTTATTTCCCTATCTACCACTCTTTTATTTTTTATTTCCCTATCTAGCACCATTTTAAAAATAAATAAATAAATAATAAATTATTATTTTTTAATAATTTTAATTTTGAATGCATTAAAAAATAAATATTTTTAATGTTT
>Ga0123342_1002028_pt1 | contig 33950 bp, 23 predicted proteins | sample Turbeawhitnodule_FD_89960 | JGI IMG/M metagenome (GOLD analysis project Ga0123342, IMG submission 89960) | Root nodule microbial communities of legume samples collected from Mexico - Turtle bean Mexico white nodule | ecosystem: Host-associated > Plants > Roots > Nodule | place: Mexico: Nepantla... | reverse complement strand
CGTTTCTGGATTACATAATCCGGAAGCTATTCTATGGGGGTGGCACAAGAAGGATAAAATTGTATTTTCATGTTGGGTATGGAGGTGCCAGAAGAAGATATGGAGGTGCAGGAAGAAACAGTCTGTGGTTTGGCATCAGTTGGGCCATAGAGTAACCACGAGGCCGAGAAAGCTGTGGATCACATATGAAAATAGCGTAGCAGAGATTTGATAACAAGGGGAAAAAGCTGAAACTAAATCGAAACAGAGAAGAAAAAGAAGAAGAAATATGGTGAGCGTGGCATCATACTTCGGGATGACGCTGGGTGCTTTCGTGTTCTGGCACTCCATGGAGAAAGTCCATGTCTGGATCGCTCTCCATCAAGACGAAAAGGTTCTTTCCCTTTGCTTCGTCGTTTTATTCTTCGTCTTTCTCTTAATTCCCTACTCCAATTTCATTCTTCGCCAAAGAAAACCCTAGATATAATCAAACAAATCATTATTGTAATTTAATTTCATACTAGCTAAGTTTAATTTTATTTTAGGATTTCATTTCGTATATACATTGATGTGTTCGTGCGTTAAAGTCTTGGATTTGTGCAACACTAATTTGTTTTTGCTTTCTTGACCCTCTTTCTGTTCATAATACGTTTCAGCAAGAGAGATTGGAGAAGGAAGCGGAGATCAGGAGGGTTAGAGAAGAATTATTAAAGCAGCAGGCCAATCAGAAGGATTCTCTTTACTGAATACGAATATCTTGTAATTTTGCTGCCTTTTGCTTTGTAATTTCCTTCCAATGCTATGTCTTGTGCTCAAATAAAATATGCTACTCCTAGCTCTTCAAATTTAATTGCGTGGATTTCTAATGTATTCCTTTGCACACGCAATTGTCTCATAAAATGCTACGCGTGTTAGTAATTGTTGCAATACTTAACTCAGGTTATGAACCATATTTTTAAGCATTTCCATGGATTGTTTCGGTCATACTTGAACCTTTATTCTTCTTTGAAAGCATGAGTTTTGGAATTCAACCAAGTATTGGGTCGTATTCTTAACTGACTGAAATAAAAGTCTCTAAACTCTGTAGTTTGTCCATCTTTCCGTGGTGCATAAATCATTTCCTGCTGCTGCTTCTCGTGTATTGTGAATGTGCTCTTACTTTTTCGACAATTCCCTCATTGTCTGTGGTTAATTCTGATATACATGTTTAATTGGACAGACTAGCTTGCTTAAAAATAAGTTGTAGAGTGGAGAATTAGTATCAAACCATTTTCCGCCGCCCTTCTTTTGATCTATTTTTCATACTTTTCACTTACAGAATTAAGGTTAAGTTGAGCAATAGAGGAATTATGAAGTGGCAATACTAACTGGAATAAGCAAGTGTCAAAAATGATTTACATGCTTCAACTCTTCCCAAGGTCTTGACAATATTGCAACCTTGGGCAAGTACTCGGTGTGGAAGTAGAAGAACTTCTAGTTATTTTTTGCTGTCTAGATAGAATATTTTAAACAGAATAGTATGGTGCTACCATTGTGCTATGGCAGAGCATTACAGCTGCCAGTCACTACAGGGAACATCTAGCATCGCGTGCATAGATAGTGACTGAATTGAAGTAGATAGCACTGCTGTACCAACAAGTGGCAAAATCATTTTTTGGGTTACATTATGATTTCACACTCTCTTTTTCAGAACCCTTAATTTTGACAAAACCCAGTAGCTCATGTTCATCAATCTTTGGCCCTTGTGTTTTCTTTCACTCTTCAAGTCAGCCATGTGCTTTCTGGCCCAAGTAAGCCCTTGGGTTTATGTTTTCCTCTCTGTTCTTGCCTGCCTCTGTTTACACTTTGCTGGCTGTTCTGTCCTTCCTGTGCGCTTATCAGAGAACCTTGTGGTATTATGAGTAATTGCCCCATCATTGTTATTGACAATAGTACTTTTTACAGAATTGTGCATGGTAAATGTTGATGACTCCTGCTACTAGTCAGTTATGCATTACATTTATGGTGATTGTTTGCTTAAGCTGTTGACTTTTGATTATTAATGATAAACATGCCTTTCATTTTAATTGATTTTTTCTTTTTAAAAATTTTGAGCATTAATATCAGTGTACTGTGCAGTATAAATTATTTGGATTTTATCTATTAGCCATCCTTTTATCCATGTCCCAGTTATGGTATTTTTGGGGTTCACTACTCTAGGCTACTTGTGGGGATGGGCTGCTACTCTAGGTTCCGCAGTACTCAACAGCTAAATGTTTAAATTCAATCCAACGCCTGTATTGTTATGTTTGCTTCATGATACAGTTTGATTGTACTAAGTTGTTACTTGTGCATAAGAACTAGAGTAGGAAACCACTTCCTGTCTGTGGTGTATATTGTCATGGCATGAGCTGATTGAGTTGTCTCATTTTCTATTAAAGGTCTGTTGTTAAGGTGAGGTAACTACATTTAAATCATGTATGTAATTGGTACCTTTTGGGGATTTTACCTTGGCTTCACATATTTGTTATGTATATTCCTAGTTTCTGTGGAACAAGTAAAAATAGGATAATAGGTTTAGGGTTTGAGTTTTCTGGACAGGTTCTATTAGCATTTTGCCACAGAATATTTCACTCTTTCCCCTTACTAGTGATCAGTGATAGAGGTGAGGTGACACTCTCACTCTTTCGTTGTATAGTATTTGGCAACTATCTAATATTTACACAACACTTATTTCTTAACTTTTTGCATTTCCTATCGTTGACTTTATTTCTCTCGTTCATTGCTCTTGTTATTCATCAGATCAATGTGAATTTCACAAATCCCTTTGATTATGTGAATTGCACTAGCACATTGTATTGCGTACAGGCTTATTGCCCCCTCAAATTACATTCTGTAACTAGTAATTCATTTATTTTCAAACCAGCTCATTTGTTATAAATCAAGAGACCATAAATATGTATGTATCGTCTGAAGCATATTTATCACTTTACTGTTTACTATCAATATGTGCGTTTTTTTTTTCAAAATTTCAGTTTCATTGAATTTTGTGTCTGTCATTTTGCGAAAGATATGATGATTATCTTTTAAGTAGACTTTAATTAAACAACTCAATATTACACTTAATGGAATAAAAACATGTCACGTAAGGAAACTACATGCACTTTGCACTGTGAGTTTAGTGACTATAGTTAAGTATCACTAGAGTAAAAGTTAGAAGTCAATAAACTCGTCAAAGAAAATGTGGTAAAAACAGTATGGATTTTCCTTATGCATCAAGTGCCTACAGTATTTACCCTTTTATTCATACCAAGTAGGAAGAACGCATTACGAGAAAGAATGTTAAAGCTTGAGTACGCCAAAGCTCAATTAAATTTTGTATAGTTTTTGGAAGCCACTAAATTTAAAATGTTTCAAAGAATGGAAATAATTTTTGGATATGGAAAAGAAAAATTCAAGTTCAGAAAAAAAATGTTGCATATAATTTAAAATTAGAAAACTAAAAATGAGTACTAAATTTTTTATAAAAAGTTTTCTGTAGTTTGGTCTCCACCATATGCTATTCTTGCATCACGTCGGAAGGATAGTATGGTTTGATGTTTTTCATAAACTATTGGTGTTCTCTTCCAAAAATATTTGAGAGAACTTTTATCTGTGTTTTTCTTAGAGAACTTTTATTCTGACGATGTTTGATAAATGTGATTTTAATTTTGTTTCACACAATTGTAACTATATATTTATTATGTTTTAAGAATTTGAATACATTTTTTAAAATCTACATGTCTATGTATCTTATTATTTTCAAAATATGTGGATCACCATAGGATACACGTTGTATTTAATATATATGTTCTATTATTTGTGCATTATAACTCAAAAGTTAACATCATTTGAATTTTTTTTGACATGATACATACGATTTATAAAAAGTTCTTTTTAAAATCCTATATAAGGAAACACTTTCATTTCAAAAGATTAAGGTTCTTATGTATAAGAAATAATCAACACATGCATAATAAAAGTGTAAAAAAAAATTACAGTGTTGTAATTGTAGTTTGCCCTCTATATGACTTTATATTTTAGAACTCTTCATCATTGTGAAGCAGTAATTTCGAAAATAAATGTAGATTTTCATATTTGTTGTTGTGACTGTGAACCTTGTAATTAAATAATATTTTGTTGTATATTTTTACGGGACTTTAAGTATTTTAACAAAAAAAGACTTTGTATATTCATGCTTTAACTTCGGATAGATAATCTTAAAAAACTTTATGTACTTAATTTAATTTGAAGAAACATTATATACTTTAATAACTTGTATATATTTTGTGTGCTTGGATAATTAAAAAATATTTTGTACTCATTATAAGTTGAATATATTACTTTGTAATTTATTTTATATAGTAGAATTTGTAATTTCTAGACCAAATGATCGAATGGACGAAAGATTGACAACATTATTAAAAACAAACTAAAATGAATAAATAATAAAATAATAAAATACTTTAGTAAAGTCCAATAAATAGGTCTAAATATATACAATATGTTTAATAATTATAAGGTGCGAAGAGTAAAAGTTTAATTAAGTCAAAAGTTTAATAAGTGAATATTACAAATAGGTGATCAACTTAAGAGGGGAGTATAGTGAATTTTATCAGATAATTAAGCAAAATCGATTCTGACTTTATTATTGGAGTCCCTTGAAGATACACACACCCACTCGAGAGTTGATTATGAGTCCAGAAGCTGAAAGTTGAACTTGATCAAGCCCGACAACTGAGAGTCCATATTCTGCACCCAAGAACTAGCCCAAGCCAAAATCGGTGGACATTGTAGCCGAAAACCCAAGTCAATATCGAAAAATCAAGAAGTCAAGAGGAAAAGAAGTTAATTGTTTCTATGTCTTGTAAGAACAAAATTGTTTTATATAGTAGAATAATTTTTCATTGGTATTGAAAAATTGAACTTTAGTGTAAGTTAGAATATATAAAAAAAAATCTTCTTATTAAACCTTCTTTCTACATACTTATATGTTGACTATCCTCTTAAAAAAAAAGAGATATAAAATAATCAAAAGACATCTTTATCTTATAATAGGACTGTAAAAAAAATAATTGTTTCATTAACTCTATTTAACTTTTTTTATTCTAAAACTAGCTTACTATTTTCAATAAATAAAAATACGAAGTGTGATAGTGACTTACTTGAATGTTGGTGTATGTGGATGAAGTTAAAAACTCAACCAAGGAGAAAAAGTTATGAATGAATAATGATTTGAAAACTTTATTTTTTAAGAAGACACCAAAATAATACAACATGTTTAAGAGATGAAAAATTTATGGCAAACCATATTTCCTTTGAATTTGAATTTCTTTGAGAATATGAGTGTTTCCATATAAAAGAGAGAGAAAACAAGGACAAAGTAAAAAAGATGTAGAAGAAAAAAAGTTAAAAAGTAAATTTAAATTTAACTTATTTTTATAAAATCAGGTTTGTAATAAGATGAAGTTTATCTTATTATATATTGATCTTATTTATATTAAGGATTTTCATGATAACTATTTATTAAAAATTAAAAAAATTCAACTATAATCCTTGTAATTAAGTTTCCAACTCTAACATCCATCGTCATTTATGTTCTCATCTTTTTTTACCTTTTAACCCTTTCTTATTACCATATGTTAATCTTATTTTGTAATATATAAAAGATAAAAGACAAGAACAGTGAACATTTTGATTTGAAAAAAGCAAATATTAAACTTTCTAATATAAGAATAAATATATTAAGGTTAAGATGTTTTCTTGTAGCTTATGTTTTTAAATTAAAACCACCGACAATTTTTTTTTTTTTGTATTTTTGTTGATGGAGGTTGGTGTGAGAATAGAAAGAAAGCAAAATGTTGGCGTGGAAGAAGGAAACCAAAGCACTTTAATATTCCCTTTGGGTGGGACCGCTCAACAGGTGCTTCAAATCACTTCTCTTACATAAACTATTTCATTTTTTACATCTAAGTTAATATTTTCTTAAGAATTATTTCATTCAATAAATCAATAGCCATTTTATTAGTTGGAGTACTATTGATGTGTGTTTTATGATTTAAAAAACATTGAACAAAATGTTTATAAGTAAGGCATACAAGATTGATAATGACCAATTTGGAATACATTTTAGAAAATTTATTATGGAAAACACATTTTGAAAGTATTATATGCGTTCTAGAAATCTTATTCTAGAAATCTTTCTTAAAAATGCTTTCTGAAATTTCTGAAAAACATTTTTCAAAATACATTATAAATTTTGAATAGGAATGTTGTAAAGATTTTCAGAAAAACTAATTTGAAAGTTATTTAAAAAAGGGATAAAATTGTAATTTTGAATATTGATGGGTGCAGGAAGAACTTTGACGTGGTGTAGGGAGAAACATTCTTTGCCACACCTAGTACTCAACCCAAAATTATTGTTGCTAATTATTGAATTAAAATATAATGAGAATAATAATATAAAAGAAAAGGAAAGAGAAAGCAAGAAAGTGAGAGAGAGAAAAGGGTTAGGTGGGTTGTTGTTTGTTTAAAACATGTTTGTGAATGAGGAAATGAAGTTAATGGGACCTGCGGCTTTGAGTTGAAATGGGTGCAGCAATCACCAACCATTCCCATTTCTCTATTTCCTCCTTTCACTTGGGATCAAAGTCTCTGTCACAATCATATTTACCTTTACTTCCAACTTCTTCTTCATCTTCTTCTTCTTCTCCTTTTCCCTCTTCCTTATTGCGCTCTTCACGACCATGATCCTCTGCCTCACACTCACTCTCACTCTCGGATCTCCCTCGCAGATCCCCTTTCAACGCTCACCATCACCACCACCGTTTCTCTCTTTCTCATGGATCTCTCTCCTTCGCGTCCAGCTGTAGTCATTGATAATGGCTCCGGGTACCCTTTTCCTCCATTTAAATCACCCATTTTTCTTCCAATCGTCATCATGTGTTTTTCTCACTTTCAATATGTGGGCACCACGTGTTTGTTGTTATGCCCCACTGCGGTTTTTTTTTATTGTGACTTGAATTGTCTGCAATATTGGCATTCCCGAATTGTGTTTACCCTGAATTTGGAAATGGTGTTTTTTTTCAGGTATACTAAGATGGGGTTTGCTGGTAATGTCGAGCCATGTTTTATTCTTCCGACAGTGGTTGCAGTTAATGAGTCGTTTTTGAATCAATCGAGGAACCTTTCTAAAGGCAATTGGTTAGCCCAGCACAATGCCGGTGTAATGGCGGATCTTGATTTCTTTATTGGGGATGAGGCACTTTCCAAGTCTCGATCTAGTAGCACTTATAACCTCAGCTACCCAATTCAGCATGGTCAGGTTGAGAATTGGGATGCCATGGAGCGCTACTGGCAGCAGTGCATATTCAACTATTTGAGGTGTGATCCGGAGGATCACTATTTTCTCTTGACCGAGAGTCCATTGACTTCGCCTGAGAGTCGCGAGTATACTGGGGAAATCATGTTTGAGACTTTTAACGTACCTGGACTTTACATTGGTGTGAATTCTGTGCTTGCCCTTGCAGCTGGTTATACCACATCTAAGGTTGGTAATTATTAGTACATGGAAAAAAAGGAACGTTATGTTGAATATAGAATTGGATGATTAATCTGAATGCCTTACATATTTAATATGATATCAGCAGCAACAAGTTTCGTAATTAAGTAAACACAGATTGCACAGGATGATTCATCAGCCCCCTGCAATTTGACACATTTGGATGCTTTCAGTTGAAATCATGAGAAATATGAACTGTTTTGGTTGTTTTGTATTATTACTACTACAATGACAATTTATCAACTCCCCTCATTATATTGAAATAACATGTAAGTTGGTTATGCATAATTATATTTTCAACTTAATTACAGTGCCATATCAGCTATCAATAATTTTTCTTTCTTATTACATCTCTCTTATTTTAAGAATATTTTCCTTTTAAGCTGATCTGGAATTCTTCTTAGTGTGAGATGACAGGAGTTGTAGTGGATGTTGGAGACGGCGCTGCTCATGTTGTACCTGTTGCAGATGGCTATGTTATTGGTAGCAGCATAAAATCAATTCCTATTTCTGGAAAGGATGTTACTCTTTTTGTGCAGAAGCTCATGCGGGTAGGAAATCCTTCTGGTATATAATTAAAAGTTTATTGTGCTGGTATTGTTTCCATTTTTGAATATCTGTGAATTTCTGTAACCCTCTAGTTAAGGTTGAAGGATCTGACAAATTACCATTTGCATAGCTAGTGAAACCAATCATGTATAAACGGTAAATTATGGATGGAAAGGGTGTGATGCACTTATGAATCATGATAGTATAGTATTATTTCGACAATTTTAGTATTGAATAAGTAACAGTGAAATTTACTTATCTCGTGATTGAGTATGGAACTTATTTGTGTATTCAGGTATAAACTTTTGTTGAACTGACCGAGATTGTGATAACTAATAATCCATATCCAATTGTCAATCTGCATTTCTGCTAAGCCTGGTTCATGAACTGTGTTGTGTTGACGTTGCACCATGCAGGAAAGAGGAGAGAATGTTCCACCCGAAGACTCTTTTGAAGTGGCACGAAAAGTGAAGGAAATGTATTGCTACACCTGCTCTGACATAGTGAAGGTTGTCTTTAGTCCAATGCTTAGTTCTTTTAAAGAGTTTGTGCTATGCCTCTGCCATTAGTGTATTGAGTGTCAATTAAATCTCACTACTTTAAATTGCTTTTCTTTCTGGTGAATCAAGGGATGTAGTGTTGTCTTTGAACTTATTAGTTTTCCTACATAACAATAGCTCAATTTCTCCCAGGAATTTAATAAGCACGACAAAGAACCAGCCAAGTATATAAAGCATTGGAGAGGCATTAAACCGAAAACAGGGGCACCATATTCCTGTGATATTGGCTATGAACGATTTCTTGGCCCCGAGGTTTGTTCTATGGCTTCCCTTTATATTTTCTCTATGATGGATACTTAATTATTAGGGGCCTGTGGATTGGATATTAATTGAATGAACTGGTAACTGGGATATTTTTTTGGGATTCCTACAAGATTATAGAAATAATTCAAAATTTTATTATCGGATCCATTCTCTAAATCAGTATGACGTATGAGTTAATGATGTACAATTCAGGGAAATTCAAAAGTGCCCAGAAATTCAAGTGTACCCTACAACCACCCTCCCCTCTCTGACTAACCTACTATTTATTCTACTAATTACTGAAAAGTTCGTTATAATTATACTCTAACTGCTCTGTGAGTTAGTTACTGCTGGATTTGTATCCCTATCCTTATCTCTATTCTTATGTCTTCTCACATACACTTTCCTAATTAGGGGTCTTGTATAAGATATATTTATTCCTATTTTTAGTATGATTTTTACCTTGTGAATACCTAAACCTATCTCATGAACTAATGAATAATTAAATATATACTTTATAAGTTCCTCACTTCCTATCAATAATATCCAACGTAATAGAGGGGGGCTATCAAAGACATTTTGCCACTTCTCTTCAGAATGTCAGACTTTTTTCCATATCCGTTGTGTTATTAAAGAGGTTCAAGAACTAGTGTGGCTAGGGGCAACGGAGGCTTAATTGCAGGCAGTTTAGAATGCTTGGGGTGCTTGGGTTTGAACCTGGGATGAACTGATAAAGTAGTATCCATGTCTAAGATTCTTGATATCACTCAGAAATTTATAGCTATTGTTCCGCTGGAGTTGTTTCCTTAAACCACTGAAGAATAAACAAAAATGCGTAGTGCCTTGATCTAATTGTTGGGCTAATCCATGGGTTTAGTTTGGGTCATTATACGAACAGGGTCAGTCAAATTAACACATTTGTTTGTTTTCCCTATGATATCTGCAGATTTTCTTTAATCCTGAGATATATGGTAGTGACTTTACCACCCCTTTGCCAGTTGTAATAGACAAGTGCATTCAGTCTGCACCAATTGACACGAGGAGATCACTCTATAAGGTAAAGTACCTTGTCGACATGTATATTTTAAATTTTTAGTGAACCACTTTTATCATAAAATTAGAGATTTTCTTGGGCTCAATGCTTAGCTTAGGGCATTTTTTGTTGTTGGCCAGATGGAATACAGTAGTTTCAAATGTTATATTAATCCACCACCACCTAGCTATGTTCTGAAATGATTGAATATTTTAACTCTTTTCTTCCTTTTCATTTTTATTTCAGAATATTGTGTTGTCTGGAGGTTCAACCATGTTCAAAGATTTTCACAAGAGGTTGCAACGTGATCTAAAAAAAATTGTGGATACTCGTGTCATTTTATCTGAAGCACGCTTAAATGGGGAGATAAGAGTAAGAGTTATACGTACCTTAAACCTCTTTAAATTGATCTTTATCTTCCTCTCTCATACAAGGATGAGAAATTCCTTAATATAAACCATGCTTGCTCTAGTTGTATGGACTAAACCAATCAACAACCAGTGCACCATAGGTTGTATTAAATAACGAAGTATTTAAATTAATCTTTCTCATGTAATTATTTTCCATTGAAAATAGTTGTGTTTTGGTTGTTCATTGGTTTGGTTACATAACTTGTGCTGACAAGGTCTACTCAACCCCCTTCCCCTGGCCTGTCCGCCCACACTTTCCTGTACAAAATTGTCTATTGGTGTATATAGTAAGGCCGCACTGCTATATATTTATTTCTTTGACCTTGGCATTACTTTTTTTTTTTTGCATTTGGAGCCTACAGTCGCAGCCAGTGGAGGTAAATGTAGTCAGCCATCCAATTCAGAGATTTGCAGTTTGGTTTGGAGGATCAGTGCTTGCGTCAACTCCTGAATTTTTTACGGTACATTTCTGACAGTTTATTTTTTATTTATTTTTTTTTGCGTGGGAGGGGGTTTAAGAGATTCACTGTTTACATTCCATAAGCTAGCAGTTCGAGTTGGATCCTACACTAAAATCCCATACTTTCAATATGGGACGCAAGTCCCATTCCTTGCAATTTTATCCTAACATCCCTCCTCGCTCCACAACCCCGAGCCCATGCCGGCTGGTTTTAAGTGAGTTCTGTAGTTAGTTGTCAATGCCTCTTTCTCTGGCATTAATAACCAGGATTTTGTACGCTCTACCATATGATTGCTGAATTTATGATTGAATACATGTTAACAAAATGCATGGTCTGTTTGTTAAGTTCAGAAACATAAAACTTGAGCAGTGTAAAAATACGACTGGGAGTTTTTTTTTTTTTGCCATCCCTGTGGATTGCCAAGTGTTTTCTTGTGATAATGTCATTTTCCTAGTGAGTATTCATAATCTTTTTTGTTTCTTTAATCCTTCCGATAAATTTCAATGCAAAATTAGCCCAAGTTTTACAATTTCTGGTCCAATGTGCAGGCTTGTCATACAAAGGCAGAATATGAGGAGCATGGAGCAAGCATTTGCCGTACAAATCCTGTTTTCAAGGGAATGTATTAATGCAGCGATAGTTGCCGAAGGACGCAGTTATTTGATTAGACAGTTGAATGAATGCCTGGTTGTTTTGATCCCCAATTCACCTTCTGATCTTTCTTCCCACCTATATTCAAGGTGGTGGTGGAAGTGAGTGTAAAATATGTATATTAAGCGAACACATGCATTTGTTTTCATTCCAGCACTCTCTCTAGGCAGTCAGTTTCACTCGGTTATTACAGTTGCCAGAAGGTCCAGGCGGTACTTTAATGGCTAGATAGAAACTGATCTTTGACAATACTGGCTCAGCTGAATTTGCAACTTTTGGCGTTCAGCTTAGAGTCTGATGAAGTTCTGCATTTTTTTGTCATTCTTTGTTGGGACTAAATATTGCATCAAGTACTTTTCTAGGTCACAAGTCAAATTCGTTTTTATTGAATTGTAATAAGCACCAGTGCAGGTTAGATTTGTGTTTACCATAATCATATATTTTTGCATTTTTGGGGTACATATTGTACAATTTGTATTTTGTTTACTGATGATCAAAGCTAGAAATAATTCTTTTGTCACATTAACTGTTCCTGATTCCTGATGTACTTCAGGTAATGTGAAACTATTCTCCCTGCATTTTAATATAGTAAGGCTCAAATAATGTTTTAGGTACTCGTAAATTTGTGAATGCTGTATATATTCCTTAAGTGATTATGTGAATGCCTTAACTGCAATATGTTTTTAATTTAAAACTATTTCAGTTAGGGTTTTCATATCTTATTTCATTGAATATGTATCTAATTTTGTTAAATCTTTCATATTCAATCATCAAACACAGAAATTTGATAGAAATAATACAAGTATTTTTTTTTAAATTATTTATTAAGAAAAAAAGGGTAAATCAATAATGTATACAAACAATGTAGATTCTCTCTATTTTTTTTTATCAAATTGATTATTATTTTCCCTTAATAATGATTTGAAAAAAATACTTGTATTTCTCAAAAAAAAAATTAAAAATTAAATACATGCTGAAAACAGACTCTGAAGTGGCCAGTAGGAGAACTTGACGTGGTGAGGTGAGCTGCGCATCAGGGAAGAAAAACTTTGGTTAACGTTATTGTAAAATATGATTGTGTTCACATTTAGTAAAATGACTTTTTAGTTAGGAATCATTGCATAATTGTATGGGTACATGTATAAATTAATTAATTTAAAAATTATTGTGATTGTGCTCAGAATAACAAAAAACAATGGGTGAATAACTACGAAGACAATTATTCCATTTTTATTGTTTCTTGAAATTTTAGGTGGCATAATTTTTAATTATTGTGTTTATATTTTGGTGAAAAAAATGTGGGTATAGTTGTGAAATGTAGTTAATCTGGGTTGAGAATTTGATTAAATGAGTAATGTAAGAGAGTGGTGAATGACATACAAATTAATGTTTGTGTTAACATATATAGTAAAAGATGGTTAAGTGTGGTTGACCTTTCGTAAAATGATTTTTTATAATTTAAAATTCATAGGTTTGACTTAAAAATGATATAGTTGTAAAAGGTGGTTAAGTGTAATTGACATTTAGTAAAATGATTTTTATCATTCAAAATTAATAGATTTTGACTTAAAAAATATAGAGGTGAATAAGTTAAGAATAACAATAAGTTTTCATGAGATTAATGATCCAATTATCATTCATTATTGAGACTTTAGGTGACATAATTTTATGAATTTGTGTATTGCATTTTGGTGAAAAACACAATTGTTAACATAATTATCAAATATGATTAGCTGTGCACACCATAGGGTACATGAGTAAATTAATTACAAAATTATGGTGATTTCCCTCATAATAAAAAAGCAGTGAATGAATTACATAGGAAAGATAATGATTCATATTTTATTGTTTATCTTGATTGCGTTCTTAGGTGGAAAAAAATTGCGAGTTAACATAATTGGGAAATATGGTTAACTGTGTTAAAAATTTGGTAAAATGATTAATATGAAAATTATGGTTATTAATGTAAAAATGACAAAAAGTAGTAAGTGAATGATATGAAGTAAATGTTTTAATTTATTAGTGGTAATTATAAATTTGTGTGAGATAATTTAATTCATCATGACACTTGAGTTATACAAAAATATGATTAACAAAGTTATAAAATATGATAAAGTGTGTTGATAAACTGATTAAATAATCATTGTAGTTTGATAACCACATGATGTTGACCTAAAAATGACTTCAAAGTATTAGATTTTGACTTCTGCACTAAGTAATTTTTAATTCTTACTTTGAAGGCATAAGATCAAATATTTTTGTTTAAGATAACATTTTTCGTGGTTGAAAAAAAGATTTTTGTTGAAGATAACATTGTACCTTACCGGAAAAATATTAGATTGAGATAAATGTTAAATGTGATTAAATATATTGGACAAAGGTTAAGACGATATTTAAAAGTAATGGAAAATTTAGGATTTAGGGTTTTACAATTTCAATTCCTAATCTTTGCGCTTGTTTTTTTTCAATTTTTTTTCAACATTATATAATCCCTAACCCTAATACAGTGTAAGTGTGCGTGTATCATTAATCTATTTAAAATCAAACTATTCTTCTTAAGGAGGCATTGATTTATTACGTTAAGGTTATAAAGAATCACGGGTAATTTTTCTCGAACTTACATTCCTGTGTTTATACATTTTTTTTATTCTCATTCTATGGGAGTGAACAGATTTTATCTGCATGAGAAAAGTGAAAAGTTTTTTTTTCTAATTCTATCATAACTTCTATGTTTCTATTTTAAATTATTTAAAATTTAAAATATATTTTCAGAAATATGAAAAGTTAATCAAACAATACTATTTATTACTAATTGCCGTTAATATAAACCACATGGTATTTTAACTACAATAAAAAATTGTCAATGTTGAATAAAGTTTTCATCAAGTATACTTATGAGATAAAATCAAACTTGTCGTGCACGTTTTTTCCTTTTTAAAATCATCAAAACTTTTCACAGAAACTAATGATTGATGTTTGAAAAAAAAATGTACAATTATTGAAGCTAGAAACATTATTCTAGTAACCAATGTTCAATGAGATCACTCAAGATTCATGCGTGTGTATTGTAATTTGTTGACGACTACCTACCATGCAAATTTGTGTTTTCCCTAATCAATGTTAATTGGGTATTTTATGACATTAAATTAAGGATGGTCATAAAATACTGATTAAAAATTTAAAATAAAAATACATTTATAACGGGAAAAAAATGTTTAACATTTACTTTTGCATGTTATCAAAAGTATTTTGATATTGCCGATAAAAAAATAAAAAATAAAAAAAGTATTTTGAAAGGTATATTAAATATCCCTAAAGATTATTTATGATCAAGATCCAAAATAGGATTAATATACAAAATAAGATATATTGATCCCAAGAAAAAAAAGATAACAAAGGTAGAATATTTTAGTCCTTTTAGCATTTTAATTTATTTTTTTAGCGATTAAGTTTGATTTATTAATTACTTTGTTAGGAATTAAGTTGATATAATCCTCATTTTGATGTACTAATCATATTAAAAACAAAAGACTGCTACGATAATATGTAAAGCAATTATCAAAGTAAAAGTGCTTAACATTTGTTTGTTTTGTTTTTCTCTTAAAATGCCATTAAAATATATTTTAATCAAAATCAGATAATTAAAATACTTCATGATAATGTTTCAAGAAGAATAAAAATTATCGTCCAATTAAAAATGTTCACTTAACACTCAACCAAATACGTGAAAAAGGAAGATTATTTCTGGTTATCTTTATCACGACAAATCAATTTAATATTTGTTTAAAACGCGTGTATCTTTTACAATCCTGTCAAAATTGAATAAACTTATTATAAAAAGGATTATTTAAATATTTTAAACGCTTGTCTCTTGCATATGAACTCGAATTTTTTTAGTTAAAATAAAATAATTACCAGTTTAATATTAATTATTCTGTATATATATATAGTATAAAAATTAAAAGTATTATAATTGCATGTTGGATGTATCTTTACATGCAAGACGCAACCTCTCCAGCTACACAATGACATTTTATAAGTAGAAGGCGGCGGCAACAGCAGCGGAGGCAACTCCTGCGATGGCGGAGAAATATATGGGGTAGGCCGCGGCGGTGGTGGGAGCAGTATCACCACCCTTCGCGTTGGCGAAAGCACCGGGAGGCACGGGTCCACCAAGGGGTGCAGCGACGACGCCGTTTAATGCGGCTCCGCTGCCGATTGCTCCAATGCTGTAATCATCATCGTCATAGTCTGCGTCGTTGGAATCAGCTGGTGCTGCCGTCTTATCTGCCGCGGAGGCGAGGCCAACGACGGCGAGCATGAGGAGGGCCAGAACCACAACACGGCATGCACGTGCCATTTAAAAAAAAATAATAGTAATGAATTAAATTAGGGTGTGCAGGTTTTCTCTAAAGAAAGGAATTAGAGAAAGTCTGCACGGAATAATATTAACTCTAACGTGTTGTGGTTCCGTAAAAGTCATGAAGAGGAGGGTTCGTATTATAGGGTACGAAACGGGGTTACGATGTGTGAGGGAAACCGTTTGTTACGGTACAGTTTAGGGGTTTTTGGCTACTTACAGTTAGGAATGTATGGTTTGTGGTTATAATTTATAACGGAATTCAACTAATAATGATGATAAATAAGAAAAAAAAAAATTATTCTATAAATATCTTTCAAATTTTTTTTTATACCTGTGGAATTCAACTAATAATGGTTCTAAATAATTTTTTTTTTCAAACTAACATTTCTTGCAAATTTTATCAAAATGGTGCAATTTAGTTTTAGTATTACAAATAGGCAAATGTGAAAAAAATTATAGAAATGAGATTTTTTACATAAACAACATCAATTAAATTCATTAATCTATCACTTTTTTTAATTAAAGTTGTCAACACTTTAATTTAAATAAATTGTGAAGAAAACTGAACATGGGTTGAAAACTTCAATGTATTTTTTCTCAATTAAAATTATTCGGTTGACAAGTTCAGTTGTTTTTTTTTAAATAATTAATATGTTTTAAAATTAAAAAATATATATAATAATAATTTTAAAACTGTTTAGAATTACATGAAGTGAATAAGAATATTGTGAAAATTTTTATTTTATTGATAAATAATTTTAAAAAATCAAAACTAAATTTTGCTTTGACAAAAAACAAAATTACCTTAAATTAAGTTGGATAAAAAAATGTTGTGTAATAAATGTAAAATATTTAGTACTTTTTAAATATTGTTAAAATTAAAAATAATTTTATAGTTTAAAAAAAATAAAATTATGTTCGTGAAGTAGTCTTATTTATAAAAAAAATGGATAATATTAAAACAATATTTATAAAATGATAAATAAGTATAATTTATTATAAAATAGAAAAGTAGGAAAAATTGTCATCTATGAAAAAGTGTCATATGGTAGTCTTATTCGTTGTTCGGATGAAACTTTAGGAGGGGTGAAGGTGAAATGTCATCGTCACTGACTTCGATTTTATTGTCCTCACTCTGATTTCCGAACATCTATGAAGATATTGTTGATCGATAATACTTATGAATCATGTTATGAAAATTAAATCAAGCATAAAGAGAGATTGTTTTTAAAAGGCACGTCAAAGAATTAATAGAAGAAGCTTCTTTCATCGCTGCATAAGTTTTTAATGTTTTTTTTTTCTATTCCCTTCCTTCAATCACAAGGTCTTTCTTAATTTTCTTGGGCTTATAGTTCTTTATTGTAAGATATTTTGACCTACTCCACACCTTCAACATTAATGAGATATTATGAGTAATAAAAAGAGTTCCTCACACAACATCTCCCATTTTAACCTCCAAATAATTTTCCTCTTATTTATTGTTCAAATTAAAATACATATATTATGTTTTACTCTTTTATAAGAACAAATTCTTAGACTTCAGAGTCTTCCTCCAAAGCTCAAGTTCAGCATTCCTCCATTAAATTTATATCATTAAAAAAATATATGCATTTAGTAATAAGTTTTTATGTAGTTTTATCCTTCTAGAAAATTCCTTACTCTTGCTTTTAAGACTCACAATAGTTACATTATCGTACACGCCATGTACAACCTCAATTCACTATCTCTGATGCGACATCTTCTTTTAATCTAAACTCAATTACCCTTTTTTTAACAATTTATTTTCTAATATACACCATTTTAAATATCCCCTCTGATTTTAAATACAGGAACAAAAAATGTTCCTCTACTTACCTACCATTTTTTTGGTACTTCAAATTTCGTCAAATAACTTAGCGGAACACAACTTTCATTATAATACAAAATAAGACCAACAAATTTACAATTTTCATCGTCAAAGTCTTAAAAACTTCTTTTATATCTCAAACTTGAACTCTATGTACTATAATAAGCAAAATTTTGTTCATGATCTATAAACAATTTTTTTTGTTTCATCATCCATAATGGCACGTAATCCAGATATTTTTTTTTTTCTTTTCCTAGTTTTGGCAAGCTTATATATTTTACGTTCTCCATTTACTATCTTAAGATCTCGACAAATTGTTTCAAAAACTTTAGATCTTACCTCACAACTTGTCTCTTTTTCAATCACTTCAATACTTTGCCTAATTTGATTTTAGATGAGATAAATTCAATGATTAAATAAAGAGTCAGTGGTGTCAAGAGAATCGCAAATTAGTAGATTGAACCAACTTTATCTAAGCAAATGATCCTAGGATAACTAAAAAAGTCAAGACAACTGAGGTGTATATGAACCTTCACCATTTTCAAGTATCATAATCTAGTTGAAGCATATAAGATTAACGTTAACAACATCAGAAGTGGCTGTTGGTGAGGCCCCTGTTATCTGTTGCCTAGCTTGGACATTGTCGATGCATTCTTTGATTCTATTTACATAATAAACAAGGGATTAAAACACTAAATACTGTGCATGGTGAGCATAAATTAGAGTATGACACGGTGTAAAGAATTGCAATACACCAACCACACAGTTAACCAAGATCAATATCAAGTCGCTCTGGCTTTCCTCTTTCAGTCTGGTTGGCACCAAGCTCTACGCCTAGTTGTCCTTTGTCCCCAGCCCCAAAGGCATACAACTTCCCTGATTCAGTTAAGGCAAAGGTATGAGCATTCCAATATATGGAATTGGTCAGACTAATCTGCACCACCTTTTCATTTATCTCTTTCATTGAACTCACAAGCTTTGGACTTAACACATTTGCATGCATGTCTCCCTGCACAACAACAAACATAAGATTAAACTTTCATACAATGCACTGTAGTCACCAACATATAATTAGGTTTCTGATACTTGTGCCTCGGTTCTATAGGCATTTTACAAGCAAATGTAATCCATATTGCATAATAACCAGGTCTTAACAACGGGAGCTTGGACTGTCACATCATGATTGCACAAATAAAAGGAAGGCAACTTCCTTTCAACCAAGCCAAACAAACAATTCACAAATAAATACAGTGCAAGGCACGAGCAAGCAGACCTGCTCATTATTCTCAGGGTTATGGCCAAGACTGGCAGATTCTCCACAACCAAATGAATACACATCACCATTATCAGCCACTACAAAGGTGGTGTAATCTCCTGTAGCAACATGAACTGCTTTGACATCTCTCAACTCTTCCACCACCTTAGGTACAGATTCACATTCTTCATTACCATGACCCAAGCAGCCACAACGACCCCAGCCCCATGTGCAAATCCGGCCGTCCTGCCCCACCACAGCTGCATGCCAAGCACCAGCCGCAACCACCTTTGGCTGAAGGTTTAACACTTGGAATTGTTCGATCAAACGAGGATACTTCTCATCAGTTTTTGAGCCATGGCCAAGCTTCCCACCCAAACCACACCCAACAGAGTAGACAGACCTATTAAGATTTCAGAAAAGGATCACATAATCAATCAATAAACAAAGACGCGCACACACACATAGTCATTACAATTAAAATGAAAGGTAATGTAAAATCTAAAAGAATAAAAATCAGCAATGCTTAAGCACTCTCATAAATCTTGAAGTTGGGAACTTACGATGAAAGTACATCTAGACAATTAAAGAAAACAGTATGGAAGATATATGGTTTGCCATTAGAGGAATAAATCATAATACAAAATATTCTCTTTTCGATCTAGCAATATGCACAGAAAAAATAATGATGGAAGAGTGCCCAACTTGCATCAATGATATAACTCTCAATTCTCTTCTTGCCAAAAAAGAATTCCAACAGTTAAGAGAAGGAGAAAAAAAAAGATGAAGCTCACATTCCACTTGGTTGACAAACCAAACAAAGGAGGTAGCAGAAACCGGCAGCTATCTGCACTACTGGCATGTGCTCCAGAGCTCCTAATAAAGGACGAGGTTCCACATCATTAGGATCAGTATGGTGGCAGAGTTTTCCATCACTACCCCAAGAAAAAGTATAAACCCTGCCTTCTCTTGACAATACGGCTGTGAAAAAGTTTCCAATTGCAGCTTGCACAACAAATATGTTTTTCAAAGATTCAACTAACTGTGGAGCTGTAACCATTTTAGATCCTTGAATTCCATTCTCAGCTTCACCAAAAGAGTCTTTCCCAAAGGCATAAACCTGCCCAAAATCACTGATTAACATTGTTCTCCCTGTCGCAACAGTAGCTTGTATAATCCGGATGCCTTGTAAAGCTCTGCAGCATAATGGAGTTATGTTAACCTCAATTCAACAAGAACTGTGGAATGCAATAACTAAAGTTCCAACCTGATTGGTCGAGGTTGCCATTCCTCTTTAGTTGTACCATGCCCAAGTTGTCCTGAACTATTGGACCCAAATGAATAAACAACCCCTTTTGATGTCACAGCAATGCTATGACCTGGACCTGCTATTGCCTGTGATTTCTCTCTTCTGCAACATGCTTCTCCAGCCATCAAAAACCTCAGAACCAATTTCCAAGAACCACCACATCTTTGCTTCAAATCTTGCTGTTGTTCAGTCGTCATTGGCTTAAAAATGGCTCTCTTCTGGCACATGTCCAATGCAGCAAGCTCTGACAAGGACAAATCGAAATCCGGAGCAAAGTTTGCCGGCTTCTTGAAGAAGGAGCATGTTGCCTAAAAAATACACAATAAAAAAGAAACCAACAGTATTAGACTTAGTAATTACAATTAATTAATTAAGAGCTGAAATGCAGATAAGCACTGCACTTGCCTCAAGTTTAGCAAGGTCTTGAGGATACAAGCTACATGATGTAAGGACATGAAGAACAATGGAAGGATTAGCAGACAAGGGAAACTCTCCTGGACTGGAGTCCCCAAAGCAATGGCGTAGTTGGCGCTGAAATGTAGGCAATTGTGTGGCAACAATGGTAGTAATTGGCTGATCAGGGATGTTATGGTATTGTATAGTTGGGGTTCCACTGGTAGTGGCATCCATGGGCACTGCCAACCTTATACAGTGCCCAAACACAGCAGAAGAAAGGATCTAACACTTCTGGGAATTATGAAAATATGTGCAAATGCATTACTACATTATTTAATTTCTATTTCTCAGTTTATAGCATCTGAAACTCTACACATTGTTCTAACTTGTAACAAGCATGTACCTTAAGAATGTATTTGACTAGCAAATCTCAGGTCTCAAACCTACAAAGAAAAAAAATATACTTATAAAAGAGAAACAAGTTTAGTTTTTTCTAATGCAGTTGAATTACATGATTGTCTGTCTCTATTCACAACAGCACTATATAAATCAAAGACACCAGAAGGCAAGAATTTAGTCATGAAACTTATATACCACAATAAAAAAAAATTTGACCGATCGTATAATTGATTAAGGGTGAAACCTTATGATCAAAATTGAGGATCCAAATAAAGTGATGGAATCCAAAGAAGAAATCTTTGAGAATTACACTGTTCCCAGATTATGGGATATTCTACAATCATACACCCAAAAACAGAAAACTAAAAAAGGAAAAAAATTTCTGATCAAAGTTGAAATAATCGCATCAAAGGTTGATCATCCCAATCAAAATGAATCAAATTGCAAAATACCCTCTTCCATACGGAAATCAAACATCCCTTTTTTTTTGTTGACTTTCCCAGATCAGGGAATCACAAGTAACCCAATGAACAAGTACACTTGCTGGATACGCAACCAGAAAAAGGGAAAAGCAACAAAAATTAAAAAGAATAAGGAATCAAGGGAAGGGAGAGCCGAAAATAAAACATGGTAAACAAGTTTTGGGTGAATGGAATTCATTATGATCGTTATAGATCGAAACAGAGACACGTGGAAGCGGTGATTACTTATGAGAGGGATCAACAGCGATTCCTCAAACCGAATCTTCACCATCGGTGCAGAATTGTGGAGAGAGTTGTGAAGTTTTTTAAATGAAGGAAAGATCAAGTGAGTATATGATCAAATGGGCAAGAGCTGAAAATCAGAGTGAGAGAGAGAAAGAAAGAGAGTTGAGGTTTTGTATAGCTTTTGAGAGTGAAATGGATGAATCAATAATTTCTTGTTTCTGAAATGCAAGGGTCTCTTTTATCTCTCTTTTATTTATATGATTATTGCTAATGACGATGTGGTTATGATTGTTGTTACTCTTAAGTCACACCAATTTATTTAATTCTACAACCCATTTGCAACTAAAACAATCTTAGTGTAATTCATCAATATATTTCATTTTTTACTTTATTCTTTAAATTTTACAAATTCTTTTGAATTAATTAACTACCCACAATAAAAAGCTACCTGTTATAAAATTATAAAAAGATATTTGTTTATTTTATAAATATATTTTTTCATAAATCTAAAAATAATTACATAAAAATTATTTATTTTATTTTTTTTATCAAAAAGAGAAAATAAATACACGTGTAAGCAGATGTGTTTCCACCAAAGAGAATTTTAACTATTAATGTATGGTTTAATTACCAATTATATCTTTATTAATATAATTTATTTCATAACTATTTTTTAAAATTTAATGAACTATTTATAATAAAAAAATTACCCATAATAAAATTATTAAAAAAATATTTTATAATTATTTTTATAAATGTATTTTTTATAAAAAAATTTAAAAAATTATGATAATTTTTTTAATTTTGTTATCATAATTTTATTAGTAGTTGATTCTTATTAATAGGGATATGACTTGTTAGTTATTAACTAGAATGATTTAATAAATTAATTATTAATTAGATTGAGTAAAACTATTCAAAATCTTGAATAATAAAAAAATATTTATTAGTGTTCTCGCCGTCCATCGGATTACGAATGAGTTCTTCTTGGTCTCTTTTTTAGTACTCGATCTAGCAAGACGCTGGTATAACTACCTCCAAGCTTTAGCGAACCGTTCTTTTGGGATGAGGGGGGCTCCACCTGTGATTACACTCCGACGCTCAAGTCAGTAAGAACACAAAATATAGTGTATATAGTGGAATATATTGCAAAGATGCAAGTTGATATACTCCTCTAGGTGGTTGTCTATTTATAAGCCTTCATGAGCTTGAATTTTTTACTCTGGTTCCTTTAGGCATCAATGTGTCATATTATGATAACTTTACATAAAATCTGAATATCATATAATATAATCGAAGTATTTATGTAATATAATAAGAGATATTAGGCAAATAAGTTAGGGCATTTATGTGATATAATCAGAGGATATTTATAGTGTAATAAGGAATATTGCGTCAACATTTATAGTGTAATTAGGAATACTCTGTTTAGCATTTATAGTATAATTAGGAATCTTGCGTTTAACATTTATAGTGTGATCTGGACGAACTCTGATGAGCCTCTCAGTGGTATGGAGACACGGGTAGCTCGGCTTAATTCCTAGCCATTTATCGGGACGGTACACAGCCCCCAGCCTTGAGCCAAGCCTGCTAGGTGCAAAAGCTAACGTCCGGTCTGATAGTGAGGTTGGTCGGCTTAATTCCTACTTAATGAGTGTGTGGTAAGCTTGACTTTCATGCAAGTAGGACACCTAAGTCGATCGGTTTTCTCCCAACTCCTGAGCCTGTTATAGGCTTCATTTTTTACGCAAGTTGGGGATCGCGTCGGTTGGATTTCTCCCCACTCTTGAGCCTGTATAGGTTTCATTTTTTATGCAAGTTGGGGACCGCGTCGGTCGAATTTCTCCCAACTCATGAGCCTGTTATAAGCTTCATTTTTTACGCAAGTTGGAGATCACGTCGATCGATTTTCTCCCTCAAAGACCATTTTTTAAAATTTTGTTCAAAAAATTTCCCTTAAATAAATTAATTCAAAGAAAAGTTTGTATTACTCGTTTTTTTAAAGAATTAAAGTTTTTCTTTTAAGTTCAATTCATCCCCTTTTAAACTTAGTCCATTTTCTCAACGATTATTAGCTATGATTGTTGAACTTAATCTTAAACTGAAACATATGAACATTAAGATTCATTCCAGTAGGAAAACTTAGAAGAAACCATCTATATAAAGTAACTAGAAAGATTTTAGGAAGGAGACAGAAAGGATATGTATGGTATGATAAATCTCGAAAATAATGGAACAAGAGGTATGATCTTAAAAGAACTAACTTTGAAATTTAATTTGTTTAAGAGTAGAAGTAGTTAAAATGACTTGAACCTTGAATATTTTATTGTTAAAGTTAAAAAGCTTATAAATAGTAAAATTAATTATTCAAACTTCATTTTATAAAAATCATCATTTCTTTAAAAATAAATATTTGTTCTTCTCTATAGATTTATGAGTTAATCGTTCATTTTTTTTTCAAAATTTGAACCTACAATAATGAAACTAGAGTAAGTTCTTTTTTATTTTTTACTTGGGTTGTTTATAAGCAACGTAATTTACATGTGTATTTTGAGGTACAAAGATAAATTTTTGCTAGTCCAGGGTCGTAGTGGTATCTTCAGTTTGATTATCAAAGTTTTATGTTGTCTGATTTGAGTTTATTGTGTGAGCCAGACCGTTGAAGTTTCGTCGGGATAACTAGATTTTTGGCTAAGAGAAACTATTAATTATGCAAAAAAAAAAATGTATATTTGTGTTTTGCACAGGTCTTTGGTGACCATTTTGTTCGCCTAATGAAATTTGATTTAGTGAAAACCCGAAAGTTTTATTTGTTGGGAGACCGAAAAGTCACTATATGAGTAGACCTTTGGTTGAGCAAGCAAAATGGTGGTTAGACAAATTTATACATGTGCCTAATTCGCCAATCGAGCATAATGGTGGTTAAAAGAGACAATGTTTTCTAGACTATGAAGAAAATATGTTTGTAAATGGTTTTAAATCTAAAAATTGTTTATATTTCACTAAATTATTATAATTTATCAACCTTTTATTATAGAATATTATTATAATGTGATGAATGGTAAATTGAAATTTACTAATATTAATTTTATGTTGGAGTATAGGGTTTCAAATGATAAATTTGATATGTATGTGACTTATTATGTGATTGATGAAGTACATGATGATATGTAACATTTGAAATGTATGATGTAAATTCTATATGATGAAAGAAGAAATATGATTTGAGTTTAAATTTAAACGAGTAAGAATATATGTTGAGTGTGTTGTGATATATATGAATGAAATATACGAAAGTTGAAGTCACAAACTTGGGATGTTATATGAATACTAATAATAGTATGAGGTATTAAGTGTATGCATATATGATATAAAGATTTCTTGCTTCACTAATAGTTAGGTCACATAAACAATGACATTATGTGGTGCAAAACTGAAAGAGAGTTTATCATATTATCATAACACATATTGAGGTATGAAAAATGAATCATAACACATGTTTAGATTTGTGTATGAATGTATTTATAATTTTCTTGATTGATAAGATCAAAATTATAAACCTGAGAGATTTGTTGTAGGTTATGTGTTGATAATAACATATGGTTGAGATGCGAATGAATTTTATGAATTCTGAAAATGTATATTGTGAAATTTTAAAATACTAACTTATTCTTATCTTTTATTGTAAATATGATATGATTATGATGACATATTCTTAAATAATAAGAGATGCTTGTAAAATAAGGATAATCTATACTATACTATATATATATAAAGTAAGTGTAGCAATATTTTGGGTGTTACTTATTTTGTTTGGTAAAGAATATACAAATAAATTAGATAGAAAAAATTTAATAGAAATATATATGAAACAAATTCAAAATTCAATTTTATATTGAAAAGAAATAAAAAAAAAAACAAGAGAGATAGAAAAAAAAATATAATAAACTTCATTTTTTTAGTTAATTCACTTTGTATTACACCTAACATTATATTAAATTTATTTCCATTCATACCTTACTATCTCAACCAACTCCTCCTTGTAGAAGTTTTTCTTTGTATGAGGTGAAAGGGAGGAGAATATAGAAGTTTTTCTTTGAATGAGGTGAAAGAGAGAAGATAAAAGAGAAGAGAATAGTGTTTTAATGAGTGGGTTTGGTTGAGATGAAATTGTGGTAAATGCCCATGCTCTTCCCTTCTTGTTGGATTCAGTGGAATTAAGGTGAAAGTGAGTTAGTTAACCATGACACCAGATCCATAACTAATTATAAACTTATCACATTATTATGTAAGTTACCTAGGATTCATAATAATTATACACTTATCACATAATTAATTAGGTAAGTTACCTAGAAATTCAAGTTATATACAAAATATTGACATGCATTACCTATATTCAATTATCAAATAATCATATTGGATTATATAATTTTTATAATAACAAAAAAATGAAAGAGAAGTGTATATTCATCCCAAATTTTTAATTTTATTTTATTTCCAATGAAAGATATAATTATATAAATTTCCTTTTTTTCAATTTTTTGCACTATGACATCAAACAAACAACTTCATTTTTTTTTTCATTCCTTCAATTCCTTTAGCATCAACAAATAAGAAGGCTTAGTTAGGTATGCTAAAAAAATTCACTGAAGTGATAAGAAGGGGGATATGAGGTGGAAATCTCATCTAAGTCACTGTTTGGATAAGAGAAGAATAATATTAGAAACCACAATCCCATTGGAGCACGTTTCTCCAACGTGGCTTTTCCAAATATTAAAGACGTCTTTGTATTGAAATTTACAACTGAGTTCATTAAAACAATCTAAGTCTTGCAGGAATAAATTTTTAACTAAAATTTTATGGTAAAACTATATTTTTAAAAATAGCCAAATATACCACAACTCTCCAAACTAGATTTGAAGTGTCCAAAACTAAAAACGAAACAGAGCTTAAGTGTTAATCCTCACTGAGAACCACTATTCCCATTCTCTCTCCACTGTCATTTTTATATAGAATTTTAGTCATCTATAAAAAAAATATATTTTGAATCTATAATAAAAAAATATAAAACAAGTTACCTCTTACCGAAAGAAGTAGTACCTCTTACCTATAAACATTAAAATAAGAAGTCAGTGATGTCAAGTGAATCGCAAATTAGTAAATTTAACCAACTTTATCTAAGCAAATGATCCTAGGATAACCACATTCAAAAGTCAAGACAACTGAACTGTATATAAACCTTCACATTTTAAAGTATCATAATCTAGTTGAAGCCTAAGATTAATGTCAAGAACCTCAGAAGAGGCAGTGGGTGAGGCCCCTGTCATTTGTTGACACTAAAACTGTACGTAGTGTGCATAAATTAGAGGATGACATGGTGTAAAGAATTGGGAGTACACCAGCAAACATAGTTAACAAAGATCAATATCAAGCAGCTCTGGCTTTCCTCTTTCAGTGTGGTTGGCACCAAGCTCTACACCTAGTTGTCCTTTGTCCCCAGCCCCAAAGGCATACAACTTCCCTGATTCAGTTAAGGCAAAGGTATGAGCTTTCCAATATATGGAATTGGTCAGACTAATCTGCACCACCCGTTCATTGATCTCTTTCATTGAACTCACAAGCTTTGGACTTAACACATTTGCATGCATGTCTTCCTGCACAAGCACAAGATTAAATTTTAATACAATGGACAACCAATACAAAATCCAGAGTTCATTTTGCACTTTGCAACAGTGCACATGAATTCAGTACTTTCAAGTCATGCTGGCCCGTCATTCAGATTTAGCATAAACTCGGGCATTTGTATAATGCGATCAGGTCTTAAAAAAAGAAAAGCTTCAACTACAAGCTACATTCTGAAACTGAAAGTTCCAGTTCTTGCAAAGCAAAAACCGCTAGCCAGTTCATCATATCATGATTGCAAAAATCAAAGGAAAGCAACTTCCTTTCAATCAAGCCAAACAAATCAGAGTGAAAGGCATAAGAAAGCAGACCTGCTCATGATTCTCGGGGTTATGGCCAAGACTAGCAGATTCTCCGCAACCAAATGAATACACATCACCGTTATCAGACACTACAAATGTGGTGTAATCCCCTGTTGCAACATGAACTGCTTTGACATCTCTCAACTCTTCCACCACCTTAGGTACAGATTCACATTCTTCATTACCATGACCCAGGCAGCCATAACGACCCCACCCCCATGTGCAAATACGGCCATCCTGCCCCACCACAGCTGCATGCCAAGCACCAGCTGCAACCACCATCGGCCTAAGGTTTAACAGCTGGAATTGTTCAATCAGACGAGGATACTTCTCATCAGTTTTTGAGCCATGTCCAAGCTTCCCACCCAAACCACACCCAACCGAGTACACTGACCTATTAAGATTTCAGATAAGGATAACATAATCAATAAACATAAAGTTACTTATTACGAATAAAATGATATGAAATGTCAAAACCAGTCTACGTATGTTAAAAATAAAAAATCAGCAATGGCTAAACACTTTCATAATCTTGGAAGATGTGGACTTCTGATGCTAATATATGTTGGCAATTCAAGAGAACAGAACAAAATATGTTTTTCCAATCCAAGAATAAATCATAACATACAAAAGAAAATTCTCTTTACACTCCATCCACGTTAATATGCGCAGAAAAAAATGAAGTGTGGAAGAGTGCCTAATTTGCATCAAATGATAGAACTTTTATCTCAATTCCTTGTGAAAAAAAATGCAACAGTTAAGGAAAGGAGATCAAGCTGGTGCTCACATTCCACTGGGTTGACAAGCCAAACAAAGCAGGTAGCAGAATCCAGCAGCTATTTGCACTACTGGTATGTGTTCCAGAGCTCCTAATAAAGGACGGGGTTCAACATCATTTGAATCAGTATGGTGACAGAGTTTGCCATCACTACCCCATGAAAAAGTATAAACCCTGCCTTCTCTTGACAATACAGCAGTGAAAAAGTTTCCAATTGCAGCTTGCACAACAAATATGTTTTTCAAAGAATCAACTAACTGTGGAGTTGTAACCATTTTAGATCCTTGAATTCCAATTTCAGCATCACCAAAAGAGTCTTTCCCAAAGGCATAAACCTGCCCTGAATCACTGATCAGCATTGTCCTCCCAGTCGCAGTAGTAGCTTGTATAATTCGGATGCCTTGCAAAGCTCTGCACCACAAAGAGTTAAGTTAATTCAAAAAGTTCACTTTCTTACGTTTGCAGAATAAGATGTAAGAACTCTGGAATGTACTAACTAATGCCCGAACCTGATTGGTCGAGGTTTCCATTCCTCTCCAGTGGTGCCATGCCCAAGTTGACCGGAACTATTGGACCCAAATGAATACACAATCCCTTTTGATGTCACAGCAATGCTATGACCAGGACCTGCTATTGCCTGTGATTTTTCCCTTCTGCAACATGCTTCTCCAGCGAGCAAAAACCTCAGAACCAATTTCCAAGAACCCCCACATATTTGCTTCAAATGTTGCTGTTGTTCTGTTGTCATTGGCTTAAAAATGACTCTTTTCTGGCACATGTCCAATGCAGCAAGCTCTGACAAAGACAAATCGAAATCTGGCTCAAAGTTTGCCGGCTGCTTGAAGAAGGAGCATGTTGCCTACAAAACACCACATCAGATATGAAACCGGCAGTGTTAGAATTAGTACTTCCAATTAACAACTTAAAATCTGTAAAACAGACATCACTTGCCTCAAGTTTAGCAAGGTCTTGAGGATACAAGTTACATGATGTAAGGACATGAAGAACAATGGAAGGATTAGCAGACAAGGGAAACTCTCCTGGACTGGAGTCCCCAAAGCAATGTCGTTGATGCCGTTGAAATGTAGGCAATTGTGTGGCAACAATGGTGGTAATTGGCTGATCAGGGATGTTATGGTATTGGATAGTTGGGGTTCCACTGGTAGTGGCATCCATGGGCACTGCCAACCTTATACAGTGCCCAAACACAGCAGAAGAGAGGATCTAACACTTCTGGGAATTATGAAAATATGTGCAAATGTATCACTACCTTAATTAATGTCAGTTTTTCAGTTTATAACATTTGAAACTCTACACATTGTTCTAATTTGCAACAAGCATGTACCTCAAGAATGTATTTGACTAGCAAATCTCAGGTCTCAAACCTACAAAGAAAAAACATACTTATAAAAATGACACTTTTTTTAATACAGTGAATTACATGATTATCTGTCTTCATTTACAATCGCCCTATAAATCAAAGACACAAGAAAGAAAGCATTTAGTCATGAAACTGAAGATGATCAGAAAAACAAATAGATTTTACTTTTCATAGACACCATATTAAAAATTCAGGTGCTGTTGAAATTGAGGATGAAATTAAGGTGAAGGAATCCAAAGAAGAAAACTTTGAGAAGTATACTATTCCCAGATGATGGGATATTCTACAATCAAACAAAAAAAAACAAAATTTCCTGATCGAAGTTGAAATAATCGCCAGTAATAAAAGGTTGATCATCCAAACCAAAACTAATCAAATTTTAAAATACCCTTCTCCATGCAAAAACCAAAATTCCTTTTTTTTTTTGTTTTTTACTTTCCCAGATCAGAGAAACACAAGTAACCCAATGAACAAGTACACTTGCTGGATACGCAAACATAAAAAGACGAAAACAAAAAATTAAAAAGAATAAAGAATCAAGGGAAGCGGAAAATAAAACATGGTAGACAAGTTTTGGGTGAATGAAATTTATTAAGATCGATATAGATCGAAGCAGAGGCACGTGAAAACGGTGATTACTTATGAGAGGGGTCAACAACAATTCCTCAAATTGAGTGTTCACCATCGGTGGAGAATTGTTCAGAGGGTTATCACTTTTTTGTTGATGAAACAAAGAACAGGTTGGCACGTGATGAAATGGCGTAGTGGTGAAAATCAAAGAAAGAGAGACTCGAAGTTTTGTATGGTTTATGGGAGTGAGTGGATGAATCAATAATTTTATGGTTCCTCAAATGAGAGGGTATCTCTTTTCTTTGTCCAGCGCTATTATGTGCTTTCTGTTTATTTATATTTGTTTATTTCTGATGAAGTAGAGATGATGATGACGATGAGGTGTCGCTACACGCTATCGTTACGTATTTTTCCTTAATTCATATACATATTTTATATTTTGAGAATAAATTATTTATAAGTAGTATTATAATATAGGATAACATATAACAACATTTTAAAAAAGATAAATAATTATTTATTATTTGCTTTATATAATTATAATTTAACTTATAGTAAATAAATATTCCTAAAAATAAAAAAGTTATATCCTCTATCAAATCAATTTATTTATACTATTTTTTTTCAATCTTTTAAAAAGGGTTAATAATGTTCTCATCCTCAACAAACTGAGTAAATAATAATAATATAGTCCGACTTCTTATTTAATTACATTTTTATGTATCGTATTATTTATTGTAACTGAATAGTTTAGAGATGATAAAGGAAATAATAAAGTTTGTTAAATCTTAACTTTTCTTACTTGATTTTGTTACTAATAACTTCCCTAAAAAATCCAAATATATGGAATAAGAATATGTGCAACTTGAAATTGGTTACCACTAAAAACATTCTTAAATTTAATGAACGGTTCAACTAATATTAAAATTTATAGTTGTGCATCTTAGAAGAATGGAGTTTACATGAACATTAGAAAAGTGATAACATACCATGTAGGAATATCACAATAATAAAATACTACAATATCTTCTCTCATACAGAGAGAGAAGTTGAACTAAGCGGTGGTAAGTTAGAAAACTTCAATCTTCAATGGAATTGGTTGATGGATTTTACTCACTAAATTTTTAAGAAAATAAAATAAAAAAATGTTTTTAATTGATGGTGTCTCTCTCTCTCATAATTATCATTCAAACGAAAAATTTATTAAAGCAATATTTCTTTTCTAAAACTTATTTTGTTGATTTACAATCAATTTTTAAACGAATTTTTTATTTATTAAATCATTCTAAAATTTAGTAATACATTATACTAATTCCTTTCTAATAGTATTATATTCAATAAGTAGGCACGAGAGTAATATCTCAGACTTTGAAATGTTATCTCAATGAACTAATATTGTCCTTTCTAAATTTCAAAATAATATGAAGGAGATAGTTATGCAAAATTTGCAATAATTTATTAAAGGAAAATTAGTTTAAAAAAGTGTTTATACTACAACTTTTAAAGTCATTAGAGAATGATTTTAAAATCTGAACGTTGTTTAAAATAATTTAATATAAACAATTCTACATTAAATTATGATGGTTATTGTCTCAATTATCATTTATTTATATATCATAAATGATGATTACTTGATTAAACGACGTTTTAATGTATGTCATTTAAAAGAACATAGTAAGAAAATATAAGCGAGGTAACAGTTTTAGTTAAAATTGTCGTTTGTTTCAATGATTTTAGTTAAAATTGTTAGTAGTTTTTTTTTTCAATTTGTTTATTATGTTTTTTTTTCTATTAGTTAACTTGTATTGTTTAATCTAACTAATTAATCAATTATAATTTTACAATTAAATTAATAATCTAACTAATAATTTAAATAATAACCTAACTAATAATCTATTTTTACAATTAAACGATGAATTTAATTAATAATTTAAATAATAACCTAACTAATAATTTACTTACATATAAATAACAATCTAACTAATAATTCATTACAAACAATAAAGAAAAAAATTAAAATAAAAACTCTAAAATTACTAACCTAAGGGAGCAAAGGTTGTGGAGAGCTAAGGAACTTCGAAGGTGGCGCACAACTGCAACCGGCAAGCAGAAGATGAGTAAGCAGTATCGAACTCCAAATCTCAATTCGTTCTACACTGAAAGTGGAAAAAAATAATAAAGAAAGCATATCAAGAATACAAAACTGTACATAAACACAATAAAAACAAGATATTACAAGCAATGACAACAATGAGAAGTAAATAAAAGGCAAAAAAAGAAAACAATAATGAAAAAGAAAGCAAGAAGAGAAAAAAGTTGGAAGGGAAAATAATTAACCATATATAACGGTTATGATCTAATAACCATTGTGTATGGAATAATATAGAGGTATAACGGTTATGATCTAATAACCATTGTGTATGGAATAATATAGAGGTATAAGCAACAATCCCCCACATTATATAATAACATTATCTTAAGGATGATTTTTTTTATAAATAATTATCCTAATTATATATAACATTATATTCGAGAAACTCTTATAGCACTATTTACACTTTATTTTCCATCTAAATCCTTTTATTTTTATTTTTCTATCTAGTACTTTTTTATGTTTATCTCTCTATTTTACACCGTTTTAAAAATTTTAAAAAAATTTATAAATTAAAAGAAATTAATAATTTAAATTTTGAATGTATTAAAAAAATAAATATTTTAAAAGAAATTAATAATTTAAATTTTGAATGTATTAAAAAAATAAACATTTAGTTAGTTAGGAGTATGATGATGATTTAAGAACTATGTATGATAAATTCGTGTGAGATATTTTATTGGGATGTATTTAGATGAGAATAATATAATATATATGATAATATCTTTACTATGGTACATTATATGTGTGAGCCTTTTCTAGGTGTATTGTGATGATTACAAAGATGATATTTTATTTTAAAGGTTTATGTATTAAACATGAAACTTGTTAAAAAAAATAGATATCTTAATTTCACTAATTCACTAGTGAGAAGTTAAAAATGGTTTTACATTTAACACAAGCACGTGTATAAGTTATCCTGACATAAAATCCTGAAGTTGACTTTACAATATGAAATAAATCTAGTAATAAATTACATTGCCCATTAAAGATGTGGATAAGGATTTCCAAAGTCCTGTTGCCAATATTTTAGTTTAAACTGTTTATTAGAAATGTTTGTTAATGATTACCTTTATCTTATTAACAATAAATCAGCAGTGGAATTTGTAATATATATTGATGAAAGTGTGATAAGCATAATATGTATTATGTGTAATGTTTAGTTTCGTTATCATACATAATACTACGTATGTTTATAAAACAAAAACTATAACATATAGCACTTATAATCTAAAAAATAATACAAGTTATGACAACACAAATATATATATATATATATATATATATATATATATATATATATATATATATATATATATATATATATATATATATAAATTTTTTT
>Ga0123342_1002027_pt1 | contig 33951 bp, 19 predicted proteins | sample Turbeawhitnodule_FD_89960 | JGI IMG/M metagenome (GOLD analysis project Ga0123342, IMG submission 89960) | Root nodule microbial communities of legume samples collected from Mexico - Turtle bean Mexico white nodule | ecosystem: Host-associated > Plants > Roots > Nodule | place: Mexico: Nepantla... | reverse complement strand
ATCTTGTGGGACGAATCTGGGGCTCAAACCTCAGCCAAAACTCAATAGACACAGTGACGGATGTCTGGTAAAAATTTCAGACCAAAATACCCAAGGAGTAAGGCGTAGTAAGTCCCAGACCGATAGTGAACAAAACCGATTTTCCAAAAACAAAACGTCCTGGCCTTTCTTCCCCGCATCTTCTTTTTGTGATTCGTTTATGGACCTGCCTCTTTGCCTGGGTGTAAACAATACACGAAAGTGCTTGTATGATTTTTTTTTCAGCGCAATACGGACCCATAATGAAATTGCATAAATTAGGTCAGAATTGCACAAAATTTCTGAAAAATTCTCCCGAAATAGGTTTTTCCTGAAATTCCACCCAATAATCTCCACTGAATTTGGGACAAAACGAGACAAATTTCAGGTCAAAAAAATATATTATATAATTGATATTACTTTTCTTTAAAGGGTAAGAATTGATATAAAAAGTAGAAGAGAAATTTTCACAGTAATTTATTTGAAGAAAATCTCGGTAGCAATATCTGTGTAGAACTAGAAAATAATTTTGTTCATTTTTTCTCATCGAGCTTAATCACGAAAAAGTTGTCTTTCTCCTTCACCTCCGCAATCGAAGCCCAAATCCATGCTTCATTAACGGGTTTTTGTTAATGTGTTTACACACAGTGAAGGTGTTGTTACTGTTATCAGGTTAACATCCACAGTTGCTATTCACTCGGAAATGAAAGGGGCATTGGTTGGTGCACCACAATGATAAGTAGGTACTTGAACAGCCATGATTAAAGGGTACATCAGGCTTGACCAAGTTAAGGAAGCTGAGAGGTTGTTTTATGAGATGCCGCTGAGGAATGTTGTGTCTTGGGACACAATGATTGATGGGTATGCAAGGAATGGCCTCACACAGCAGGCTTTGGACTTGTTCAGGAGAATGCCGGAGAAGAATGTGGTTTCTTGGAATACAATCATTACAACTTTGGTGCAGTGTCCGAAAGTTGATGGTGCACAGAGGCTTTTTGATCAGATGAAGGAAAGGGATGTGGTTTCATGGACTCTTTGATCAGATGCCTGTTAGGAATGTGGTTTCATTCAGAATGGGGAGTTAAATCATGCAGAGAAGCTGTTTTATGAAATGCGTGTGAAGAATGTCATTACTTGGACTAAGTGAAGAATGTCATGCAGTGAAGGTATTTAACAAAACGCTGACTTCTGATGGGTTAAAACCCAACACTGGAACTTTTGTGACCGTTTTAGGCGCTTGTGGTGATTTAGCTGGTCTTACAGAGGAACAACAAATTCATCAAATGATAAGTAAAACAAATTTTCAGAATAGCACACATGTGCTATCAGCTCTGATAAATATGTACTCAATGTGGTGAGTAAAGTTAACATGTTTTTGGGGATAAATTGCACATGCTCGTCCTTGCATAAAGCCTGCAAAAAGATAAATAAACTCATCATTCCATAATGTAACAAGCAATTCATTTATAGTAACCAAAAATTATAACTACTTTAAAGAACTTTATCAAAACCCCAACTCCTCACTAAACTGTGTGGTAAGAAAACTAAGACAAAACTGCAATTGCTGTTGTATTATTCACAGGCCCCAAGACTAAAAATAAAGCAGGTTTTCACCAAAAGACTCAAAGGCGTGTGCATAACTAAACAGTGTACCCTTACTAAAAGTAGTTTAGCTTATAATTGGATTGTGTTTCGATTGGTTTTCAAAATCCAAAGATGTAAACCAAATACCACTTGACTTCACTTCTAGACTGAATCATTATTGAAAAAACACTATGAAACACAAATAATGTTTATAATTACCAGCATAATAATAAATATAATGGAAAGAAAGTGTTTAAAAGTAGACAAGGTTGAAGAGGGCAATGAACTATCATTGCTTTAGAACGACATACATAATAAGATGAGCTTAGTAGCGGTATTTGGTGGAGTAATCTTTGGGAGCAATGACAAGACCACGACCCTTCCTCGCGCCGCGGTAAACAGTCTCGACAATGTCGATGAACTCCTGCTTGTCCTTGAGAGCCCAATTGATCTTGTTGTTGTTGCCAGTGCCCAGATCGATCATGATGTGCTTGTTCCTGAAGAAGAACATAACAGTTGAAGGATCGTAGAGCTCGTACATCGTGTTGAAATCCGGCACCTCCGTTATGTCCACCAGATATATCACTGCGAAGTTCTTCAGAGTCTCTGCTACTGACGCCAACACTTCGTCCATCTATTCTCCCAATTTCATCACAAAAAATTGCAATTCAAATCAAAACCAGCACGGTTCACAATATGCAGTTTAATCGATTTGAAATTCACCATTCACAATAAGGAATTCATTATTTACAGCATGAAACTCAAAATTCACGATATGAAATTGAAATTACCTGCATACAAGTTTCGTCCCAATCATGGCCGAATCGGATAATCACAAGACGCTCTTCTTCGGCGAGGATTGCTTGATCAACAGCCCAGCCTGAGTGCAAGTGAGGCAACAGATACGACATCTTCTTCTCCTTCTCTTTCTTCAAACCCTAACTGAAATTCGCTTTCAGCGTTCGGAAGCAACGCAAGAGTTTTACATTGCATCAGGTGGGTGCATTGGGCTTGAACTAGATTGTTTCTTCTTGCACCTCCATATCTACTTCTGTCACCTCTATCCATGAAAATATATTTTTATCCTTCTTGTGTCACCAGTAGTTTTCGGATTATTTTCGGACTATGTAATCAATAAACTTATTTGAAAACAGATTTTTAGATTATATAATCTAAATAAGATTTCTGAATTATGTAATCCAAAAAGTAATTATGCATATGAAAAAAGACTTCTGAATTATGTAATCCAGAAGCTAATTACAAATTTAAAAAATAATTTTCGAATATTACGTAATCTGAAATATTATAAAAGGAATTCAAAAATTTATGGAGGTGAGAAAAGAAAGTATGAAGGTCCAGGAAGAAACAGTCCTTGAACTGTTAGGTGTAGAAAGCCCAATCATCTAAGTTTTATTTTATTAAATAATAACTTTTTTCTTTATATGCTTGTTATACATTTTCAAAATAATTAAAATCCGAAGAGAATCATAACCTTAATTTTTTATAAAACTTATTACTTATTAAAAATGATTTTCTATTATAATAAACAATCGCAAATCAACTCCTACCCTTAATCTTACACATTTATTTTTTATTATAAGAAGAAAAAAAACTGATAAGTATTTTTTTATTCAAGTGATTTTTATTTCTTATAGACTAATAAATTGAGGATGATGAAAGATATTATTATATATTATTATTTAAATCTGTTGTAATGCTTTTTAAAAATAAAAGATATGATTGTTATTTTTTAAATATTATTTTGATGAAGAACTCTAAAGGATGATCACAAAGAGTAAGAGGAGGATTATTCTAGACACACTACACTGATATTTTATGTTTTCATGTATTATCAATATGTGAGAATATTAATATTAATTGTTGAAAATTTAGAAAAAAAATATAAAGTTTCAAAACAATTGAATCCATGCACAGCACGAGGCTCTCTACTAGATTGAATATAACAGAACAAATAATAAAAAAATTATTTAGATAGTTATAACACATAGTTTGAGAACAACTTTTTTTTATACCAAAAGACTCGTTATTACCAATAATAATAAATATAGAGAATTATGATTTCTTTAAATGGTTAAATTTAGTATGATTCATCGATAGTGCTAATAGTATTTATATAGAGATTCAATAGTATTTATACAGAGATTCTAAGGCAAAAGCACCAAAATGTTGCGATTCTTCCCCCAAATTATGAGGTAGAATTTTTTTATTTATTTCGAAAATAGATAAATTATAAAATAAAAACATAATTTTTTTAAAAAATTACAAAAAAATTAGTTCATACATAACACTTGTGTAAACATTCAGCACCTACTATACAATCTTTTTAAATCATATTTTTATTTCAAAACAAACTTACCTATTTTTTAATAAAAAAATGTTTATTTTGGTAATTTGGAAGAAAAATTGCTTGGATTTTTTAATTACTTGGATTTTTTTTTCTATTTAATACCCTTTTAATTCCAATATATATCTCCACTTTTTACAGTATCATTAAAAGAAAATCAAGTCATTGTGCTCAGAATTCATACAACTCACTAAGAAAATTCAAACATGGTCTCTATCTGTGTTAAGGGATGTCATACCAAAGTTAACATGTTTCACAAACGTTTTGGGGGGATATATTGCACACGCTCGTCCTCGCAAATAGCCTGCAATTAAATAAATAGATAAATATATAAATAAACTTATCATTCCATAATAATGTAACAAGCAATTCATTACTTAAATGGCCTCAATCTAGAAACTAGACATTATAAGAACTTGATCAAAACCCCAACTTCCCAGGAAACTGTGTTGTACATAACCCAACCCACAAATTCAGAGCTTCTTTTCCAATATTTTTGGCTTAAAAAAAGAGATTTTCAACAAACAAAGCATTCAATCGCATCTATTATATTATTAATATCTTTGTTCCTTAGGAATCGAATACAGATCCTATAAGTAAGTACACATGAAACTTTTAACTGGTACACCAACAAAGTTGGTATAAATCGCTACAATGTACACTAGAGGTAGAAGGCACAATAAAGGTAGAGTTAAAATATGGTTGAGATGAAACCCCTAGCAAGAAATGCATGGTGGAGACGTAACAAACTATTTCGAACAAGTTCAAATGATGAAGTCTATATAGTGATTCTTGCTGGTTGGAGAGCAAGTTTGAGTAAGCAACTTAGTTCATCATTTTCAGTAATGAATCGTTGCTTTAGCATGATTGTGTGTGACTATTGATTAGCCAAAAGCACGATAAAATGCTAACAGATTGCGTTGTGCAACCTGGCCCTGACAGGAGTGGTATTGCATTTCAATTTTGGGAGTGCTACCACAGACAAATAGTCTATAAATTGATGTTTTTGCAGCTAACAACCATTGTAAGTAAATTTTGAAGTTGTGTATGATTATTCCCCATTGGAATGAAAATATGACACATGAAGTTTTTCTAATGGCTTCTATAGAAGTTACTTGAGCCTATAAACATCATGGAGAAGAGTTTCAAAAAAATAAGCTCTTTAGAGCTTATTTTTGAAGTTTCACACTCAACCTTATGCATAACACGGTGATTTGCAAGTTTCATTAAGACTTATAGGTTGCAAGTCTACAATTTAAGTTTAATTATGGGTTTGCAATTGATTCATTTTTTTATTTGTTATCTTTTATCCATGAGCATTCATTTTAGTTGGAACTACAAATGTATTATGCAATCTAATTCTGCATCATACAAATAGAAAAATACCAACCTGCATCTCTTCTGGAAGTGCCTCAGAGACAGCTAGAGTATAAACACCAGGAGCGAATTTGGCTGCAACATATTCAAGGAGAACCAAATTTTATAACTTTACAGCAACACAAGTTTTCAATGTAGATAAAAATTTAGTCTACAAAAAAACATTCATTCTGTTTTTCTCTTTACAAGTTATTGTCACTTTTCTTGGCATATAATTTAGCTGATTCCTTGGAATGAAATTTAACAAAACAACCAAATAAACACATTATCAGATCTCTACGGTGTTTTTTCTTTTACCTTTAATCTTTATGCTGCTTATCATGAATCTTTTAAAAGTCAAAGGATCAAAACAATCTTAGTAAAAAGATAGAGGGCCAAAAATATATTTTATTCTAAAGAAAAAGAAAACTGGAAGATAAGGGCAAGGAAAAATTATGATCATCGCAACAAGAGATGAATGAACATACCAATGCGCAACCATCGGGCAGCCCAGCTGCGAGAGGGATCCATAACTGAAATGATCCTGTTGTATAATTAAATGGAAGAAGAAAATCAAAATGAGTACTGATAGAAAAAAATTGTAACCAATAACAATTGACACCAACTAACCCATTAAAATTAGGAGTAGTGCATTCAACAACACGCTCATGATCTTCTTCCATCTTAAAGAATTGGCAGTTCTCACAGCCTGACTCTCGGAACTGTGAAACAAAGCAGAAAGTGTTAACAAATAAAAGCAAAACAAAAAAGCAACAAAAAATGTTAAAATGGTAATAAACCTGATCATAGGTTTTGACAAGCCGGCAACGAAGACAAGCCCTCAACTCATGGCCAAAGCTAGTAGGAATTTGTGCAGGCGCAATTGCCATTTTATGTATGCTCACTAATAGACAGACTAATAGAAAACAAGGGTAAGCTAAATAGAAAGAGTTAGCATTAGGCTAAAGAAATTTCATTCACACCTCAAATTATAACAGATAGTGCTCACAACAACACCACAGATCCATTATATGCAACTCTCTCACCAAGTGGGCTTTTTAATTTTTCTTTTGGCCTATTCTCAGAGTGGAGGAAAGCTAAAAGCATTGGGAAGTTCAACCACTGCAATGACTGTTTGATGGAATTAAATACCTACATCTCAGAATCCTATTTTTTGCAATTTCTAGCTCACGTACTAACAAGCATTAGCAGTCGAATAAACATTCTGTGAGTGAGTGGGTTATTTTACGGGTATGTTAAACTGAGAGAAGGACCATTTTAGCTCCTTTTAGAAACATAAAAGACTAAATGAAACTTTTTAAAAGATAAGGGACTAAACCAGATTTAACCCAAAAGATAACAAACCAAATTGATAATTTCCCAAATAATATACGCAAAACTCATGGATCGAATAACGCTGACATGTGAAGCAGTTCAGAAGGTACAAATAATATGATCCTAGTCAGCATGATGTTGATAATTTGGATTTCTTCTTTTGTGAATGTGGGTGCATCCCTCTTCTTATAAAGATGCTCAAGGGAATAGTGTTAGTGAGGTTGCTGCTCAAGAAATTTCAAACTCAATGGTTCTATACAATAGGAGAAAAGCTAAGAGTGTAAACTGCTTGAGCCTAGCTAATGATTTCCTGAGGTGAAATCCCATGCACCCAACCTCTCTACTACATACAAATTTTATGAGAAATCTAACATGATTTCTCTTCAGAACACTAATGCTCGTGCTATGAAAATCTAGGTTAAGCGTCCAATTCTAATCCCATGATATATAAAATAGTTATGTGGCAATCACCAATTCAAATACAGTAGAAGGTGAAAGTAATCAACAGATACTGCAAGCCGTTATGGCGGAAGCATCACCAACAAAAAAACAATTGAAATGAAAAAAAAATAATAAAAGACAAACATAGAAATTCAAAATTCAAATAAAAATTAAAAAAAAAATCAAAGCAAAACATCAAGGGCAAACAATAAAATAAAATAAAGAGGACGAACCACGATGGGTGGACAACGGGACAGCCGCAAAAGGGCGAACCAGGCGACGGCGGCGGTGGCACAACTCGAAGGTGGCTGCAGCGACACGGCGAGGCGCAGTCGACGACAAAGTGTGTAGGTTGGGGCGTAACTAACTGAGGAGTGATTGTCAAATGCATGTGATTTTGTTTTTCAGTGTCAAAAGAAACATTTCCTCAATCATTCTTTTATTTTTTTAGGTAATTCCACAATTTTATATAACTATTACAATTTTTAATATTTTTTATATTATTTAATTATAAATTTACTTGTTATTATATTTATTTATTTTTAAAACTATTATGTCAAAATTTATATACAATTTCAAGAATAATCAAAACATCATTTTAAAAAAAGATATACAATAAATTTGAATTTTAGAAAATTAATATATTTTTCTTTGTGTTAAACTCATGTTAAAATTGTGAGGTGTCCTACGAATGTTATATAAATATCGTGTCTGATACGTATGTCCGACACAAACATATTATTTAAGAAAAGTGTTTGAACTTTTCACACTGTGATATCCAAAATATAAGAAAAAAATATGGTTTATAAACATTCACCAAAATATTGGGTTGTCCATACTTAAGGAAAGTGAACAAAGTCACTGTGGAGGCAAAGCTGCACGAAAGTGATTAATATTGAATCCCAAGTATGAGAGTTTAGGGTTTAGGTTTAGAAGAAGAAGAAACTGAGAGAGGAAATGATAAAATATGAAATTCTTAATGGAGAAGTTGTTATACATAATCTACTGTGATTCATGAGTAATTTTATATACCTTACACCTTATTACTTGTATCTATATCTTTGCTACTAAACTTCAAACTTTAAAGCACCTAATTTGTACTAGTTCTATCTATTTTTATTTCCAATTAAGGCCAGAAGTTCTGTAATTGCCATTCCAATTATATACCATGTAGCTGCTGCCAGCATGCACTGCAACCAAGAGCTATTAACAACATCCAGAGCAAGAGAACCACCCACATGTTCTTGCAACTCATGTGTTGACCCAACTGTGTGTTGTACTTGAACTGTAACCAGTGCAGTCAATGCAGTAACCATTGGTAGTCCCCATCTAATAGGGCTATTTTGATTCTCATATAGTTCATGATCACTTTCCTTTGTGTTTTTCTGTCCTTTAGTAGTAACTGAAGGCTTCTCAGGTGTTGGAGTAGTTGTGGTTGATGAAGGAAGAACATGAGTTGAAGGAGTCCAATAATCCTCTGGATGAATGCAATTTAATGGGGCTTGATGTTTGGTTCTTGTGCTTTCTCTGACTTTCTTCCTTGCAGCTGCATCTCTGAGCTTCCCCATATCAGGTTCAGGCAATTTATATACAACTCTTGTCATGCTTTTTTCAGATTTTGATGAGCTGCTACCAGGGGATTGCCAGTATAACCAATTGGAAATTGATCTTATTGCTTGAATTGCTGACATTCTTGATTCTTTTTGGAGGTCTGTTTCCTGTGAGAAATGCAGTCTAGTTAATGCATGAAGTGGAGAATGAATATTGAGTAAGGAATGCAAGCATGGAAGTTTTAGCACAATGAAGGCAATTTTGTTATGTTCATTCTTGCTTCCCCATTGCATTTCAAGCTAACCTTAGAAGACTTAGAAGCTTTTTCCTGGAATCTACTCTGAAACTTCTCCACATCTACAAATATGTTAGCAACACGAGCACCTGCTGTGTGAGCTGCTCCTACTCTTACGTTGCCACGTGGTTGCTTGGACATCAAGAACTCCAAAGCTGCAAGGTTGGACCTCTCAACAACCCTAGTTTGTTCAAAAGCAGAAGAATCATAAGTAAAATGGAAAAGGGAGAATCATGATTTAAAAACTCCTGACCAAAATACTTTTCATATTAGTGTTTAAGTTTAAAATTCTAGACATCAGTAACATAAGCCCAAATTCTAGTACAAACCATCAACTAATTTGCTAACCCCTCTTCTAATCACTCATTTTGGAACAAGGATTGTCTCTCAATCCTATGATGTTCTTTGCAACTCAACAAACAAAGTCACTAGAAACACTTTAGTGCTTCTACTAATTAGTTTAGAAGTATCAAAATTGCAGGAGAGAACTGAAAAGGGGCCTTCCATTGCCAGAGTAGAAGTGATGACATTAACAACAAAACAAAACAACAAAAGTCTTTTCCTACTAACTGATATTGACTACATGAATTCACCACAGTGATGATGCTAGTTTCATCACACAGTCACAACATTAAATGAGGAGAAGATTACTATTAAGATAGTGTGCCTGAAAGTGTGCAACAATTTACAACAAAATATGGCTCTACCACCCTATTCTATGTATCAAGAATATTGTACAATGTAAATCACAACAAGTAATAAGGTATTTTACAAGAAACAATTAAGAAAAACTCATGATTCTCAACTTGGTCCTCTGAATTTCAGTGATTCCCAGAATATGAAGCCAAATATAGAATGGTATATGCAGACTTACGAAATGCAATTGACAGGACAAGATTCTATTGCCGCATCAATTTTTTGTGGGGAATCAGCCCACTGAGCAACAACCCTTGCTCTTCCATAAACTGATTCAACAGCAAAAGTCTTTTCAGCTAACAGTGCACATTTCAGGCACCCAACACATTTGATCTCATCAACAAATATTGCCCTCTGCTCACTTTCTGACCCACGCCAAACTGAGTATATGGGTCTGCCAGTGAACCCTTTGAATTCTGAACTCTTTGCTTGCTCCTGCACCACATGAACACTTTCTTGCATAAACAACCAACTCAAACAAATTGAAACACTATCCAAAAACATGGATCCACTGAAACATTCTCCCAGTTCAGAAGCAAAATTTCATGATTTTCTGTTTTTGTTTGTCTCATTACGCAAGCAGTGAATCCATCTCATGACCCAAATGCTATTTTGTAATCAAAGACTAGAAAATGCACTGAGCCCAAATTTGTGGTGCTTAAAGACTAATCAAACACTTCAAAGGAAAAAACACCAGACAAAATGAGTCAAATTTCTGGTGTAAGTTAAGATCAACCAACAACCTTAAGAGTTTAATTTCTTTGGACTTAAACTATTAATCAATCAAAATTACGACTTCTATGATAATTGTTGTAAAAATCAACAAGCACCTTAGCTTTTTCAAAAGATCACCTCTATATTGTCTATAAACACTACAAACTTAAGAGAAGCTGACATTCTGAAACTTTTACAAGTTAAAGGCTCTCATTAGAAGAACTGCTCCTAAAACTTTCTTAGACAAACTGAAATGAAAATGAACTGAGATTTTATTAATTTCACACACACAAAATAAGAGTACAACAAATGTATTCATAGGCACTGCCACCACTTGACATTATTTAGCTAATATAAGCTGATGTACAGACAGAACTAGCTGACTGTTATAAAAGACTGACAGCTGAACAAACTTATTTATACTATAACAAAAACTTGAATTGGATAGAAGAAAAAAGCAATTAGTCAAAGCACCACAAGTGATGAGTTGAAAGGCACATCACAACATGAGATTAATAAAGAAAGGTTTGGTTCTGTTGAATGTCCTCAAGAAGAGGGCCTAGAATTTGAGGGAATTGAAGCTAGTTTGAAATTTCGACATGACAATTTGTGAATCCAAACCTGGACTCAATTGTACAAGATGGATCAACTTGATTTATTGACACAATCTCAACAAAATTGTTGTTATTTGAGGTATAGTCTAGCTGAGATAAGATGTCAAGTTATAGTGATGTATAATATTTTTATAAAAAAAAACGATATAGCTAAATTTGTATAGATAAGCAAGATATAGCAAAAAGCAAGTCTTTGGAGATGTAGAAGAGAAAAAACCTTATCATAGGCAAAGCGTGCATTTGGGTCAGAGAGAATGGCATAAGCTTCATTAAGTATGATGGCCATGTCATGACCAGCAGGGCCAGCAATATCAGGGTGGCAACGCTTCTGCAGAGACCGATATGCCCCTTTCACCTCTGACTGATCACACGAGCTGTCTATGCCCAGAAGCTCATACAAGTCAAAGTCTATCACAGATGATGATGATGATGATGCCTTGCATGTGAGGGTGGAGGTGGATGCATTAGACTTGGAGAAAGACTTGTTCTGGAGGCTTGAAGGTTGAAATCCCAGTGGCTTTTTGATGATGTGGGAAGGAAGACATAGAGATGCAGATGAAGCAGTGGCCATGTTCATGTTCATGTTGATGTTGGTGTTGATGGAAGAATGAGTATAAGAAGAACAAGGTAAGGAAAGAGGATAAGACATCATCGTATCATATGGTACAGTTTCAAACCTTTGCTTCTGCCATATAACAACATGGCCCATCACAACCAACCATGCAAGATATTTTGCCTTCTCAAGTAACTTTTTCTTGAAAAGGATGCAAGATATGTTTGAACATCAGTTAGATATTTTAAGATTTCATTTTCTAAATTTCTCTTACCATTTATCTCACTTAATATACTTTATTTTTAAATTAATTTTTAATATTTTTTTTTAAAATATCAAGAGTTAAAAGTGATTCTTGTTATTATAGTATATGATTAATGGATTAGGGTTTGGATATTTTCAAGTCTCATATAAATTTAAATATTTTTAATTGTATTTTTATTAAAAAAAAACTTATTGACTACTTTTATATATTTTTAACTTGAATGTGTTAGAAAATATAATATTTTGTTATTAATATAAAAAAAACAAATATTTTTATTATTATTTGAACTTGCAAATTGACTCCCACACATATTGCAGATTATTGTAGTAACGAACTTCAGACACTTTTCTTAAATGTAGAAAAATGTTCAATTCAAACAGTATTTGTTAGATTTATGACAATTTTAATACAGTTCTAACACAATTTTAAAAATATGTATTTTCTAAAAATTCAAATTTTATTTTATAAATTGTTATTATAATTATAAAAATAAGAAACAAATCATCGTAAATCAGTCATGAAAAACATATTTTTACTCTAAAAAATAATTTAAAACATACTTGTTAACATAAATCTTTATTATCAATTTATATAATTTATAATTATATAATATATAAATTTGTATACGTATGTTATATCAGTATCGTGTCGGTAGCAATCATTGTCGCCTAATACTTTTGCGGTTTTTAGAAATAAAAAAGTAGTGTTTTATTTTTAATTTAATATTTATTAGTTCAATCATAGAAGGAAGGATGAATTTTATTAAAAAAAAAGTTGAAACTTAGAGAAATTTAATATAAAAATGTGAATTTTAAAAAACCATTTTCAAACTAAGAAGAGATTGGAACTTTGTTCTTTGTCTCTCGAAAGAGGAAAAAATGACATCTTCTGAGAAACCCTACACGAAATACGAGACGAGAAGGCGAAACCCAAATCCAAAATCATGTGTTCTCTTAGTCATCGACGTGCAAAACCACTTTTCCTCCATCGCCACCCCAATTATTTCTAACCTCAACACCACCATTAGCCTCTGCCGACGCGCCTCCATCCCCGTCATCTTCACGCGCCACTGCCACAAGCCCGGCGAGCACCGCAACATGCTGGAGGAGTGGTGGCCCGGCGACCTCATAATGGACGGCGCGTGGGATTCCTATCTCATGGAGAGTTTGGAGAGAGAGGAAGGGGATGTGGTGGTGGAAAAGAACACCTACAGGTACCCATCCATCTCAATTTATCTTATAATTTTTATTAGTTTATTCTAATTAATCCATTAAATATCTAATAAAAAAGTTAATTACTTTTTTTACATTTTTTTTTTCCTTTTAACTTTATTCTCTTATAAATAAGTTTAATGTCTAATTATATTTTAAGTAAATAATGAATAATAAGCTTTTTTTTGTTTTAGTAAGTATTTTAAAAAGATTGAGGTTTGGACATGTTTCTTAAATGATATCCGTGGTGTCACGAGATAGATCTTCCAAAGAACAGGGTTTAAATGATATCCGTGGTATCACGAGATAGATCTTATGTCTCTTAAATGATATCCGTGGTATCACGAGATAGATCTTCCAAAGAACATATGATATATGTGGTATCACGAGATAGATCTTCCAAAGAACAGGGCTTTTTTTCGAATAAGCCAATTCATTTGGGACCCCGCGGATCCACTCTTTTTCCTATTCAAAGATCAGCCTTTTGTCTCTGTGTTTTCACATCGACAATTCTGTACAGATGAAGAGATGTCAAGGGAACTTCTTACTTCCCAAACAGATCTTCCTACATCTATATATAAACACTGACTTATCAAGAATACGCAAGAAAAGCATTTTGAATTGTTGATTCATTGTCAGTATTGGACACACGTATTGATCATCGACACTATAATCGACACGGGTACAATTTCTGATAATTGTAGGACTGACCACCGACACTAATACAATTTCTAATAATTATATTACTGTTAAAAAATATTTATTAAAATATAATTTTAAAAATTAAAAATACATTAAATTTTTTAAAACTTAAATTTATTGGCCACCAACACTAATACAATTTCTGATAATCGTAGTACTGTTAAAAAAATATTTGTTAAAATATAGTTTTAAAAATAAAAAATACATTAATTTTTTAAAAATTTAAATTTATTATGTAAATTTTTATTATAATTTACATGTATTTGATACATAGGTTATGGTTTAGATAAATTATTTATTGAAACACGCACTACAGTGGTTTTAGGAAGACAAGATTGGAGGAAAGGCTGGTGGAGATGGGGGTGGAGGAGGTGATAGTGGCGGGGGTTATGACCAACCTGTGCTGTGAGACGACGGCGCGTGAGGCGTTTGTGAGAGGATTTAGGGTTTTCTTCTCTGCAGATGCTACTGCTACCTCAAGCGTGGACTTGCATGATGCTACTCTTAACAACTTGGCTTATGGCTTTGCTTACTTGCTTGATTGTGACAGACTTAAACAAGCTCTTTCTGTCAATTAAATTACTTTACACAATTTTGTACTCTGTCTCTTAAATAATGTGTATATGTTAAATAATGTGTCCACACAAATAATTTGCAGCAATAATGAATTGTGATAATGTAACATTATTGTGTTTGGATTTGGATATAATCTCTGAAATTTGATAAAGTTTAATGAATGTAACATTATAGTTCACTTTGAAGTTCTATCATCAAATTATGTTACTTAACTTCGAGATATTCAGATATTCGGATGTAAAATATTTGGAGAAAACTATTTATAACCTAAATAATACGGAATAGGTAATAAATTAAAAATATAAACTTATCTTTAAATATTTTAATCTAATCCAAAAGTTTATAATTTTAATTCTTTACTTATATATTAATATTTTTTACTAACTTAGCGTCAAAAAAATCTTTTTTTACTAAGTATTTTTCAACAACCTAATAACTATTTTTTTAGGATTTATCTCAACTTTCTTAAAATTTTCTTAGTCTACTTTTGATGATTCATGTTTAGCTTATTTTATATTATTTTACAGAAAAAAATTACAGTATAATAATCATAATGAAAAAAAGTTTTATGCTAAGAGAAAAACTTAATTGGCTACTATATAACACAACTTTTAACTTTAAATAGTAATTTTGTAACACTGCTATTTTGGTTTTTGTGATTTTTTTTTCATTAAACATATATTGTAACATTTTACAAATATTTTCTAATTACGTTGATGCCAATAAACACATGTTTAAATTCAAACATTACGTTAAAATTACTTTTCCAATTCCAACCTAAACACACGTTTCTATCTAAATGTGTTCTACTAATGTTAAAATCACTTTTTCAAATTAAGGAAAAACATGTTTCAATTAATAAAAATTGTGAACGTGTTTGTAAATTCTGAAGTTTATTTTACATTTTTTTTATCAATACTTGCAAAATTTTCAGAGCTTTCTTTAATAGGAACTGCTTTCAGTTCCATACAAGGAATTGCTTGAACCTCCACCAATGAATTTCTAAAATTCCAAATTTGTTATTGGAAAACACATTCTTAAAAAAGAAATCTGTAATAGATCTTTTGCTTTCCAAAAGTAAAACTCCAGAGTAGAATTGAAAAACTAAAATCACATTCCAGAATACAATTAATATGTTTCAGAAAACAAAATCCTTATGGAAAAGGGATTCAAGAAGACAAAAATCTGGAAACATATCTTCAAAAGGCTATTGCAGAAAGTTTTTCTGGAAAGCCTAATCCAGAAAAGTGTTATGAAAACCTAAATATAGAAATATATTCCAGAATACCAAATCGCATCAGGGATAGAGTGCAGGTTCAAAATCATTGAGTTCAGGAAGCAATTCCAATATATAGACACCTGAGAGGAACTATTTTGTTCCAAACTTTTCTCCAATAAGAATCTTCAATATTAATAATCCCTTAATTGACTTTATAATACCAACTCTACTACATGTTCTTTTATTAATAAAACAAAACAATTACAGAACCATGAATACACAAACAATTAACAGCATAAACCTAAAAAAAGAAAGAGAAAGTTAGATATATAAATTTAAAAATTGGAAAAGTAAAAGTTCATACCAGTATCGGTTTTTAAACAAACTAGTCAGCAAATCAACTAATCTAATTCACTGTCTTTCCAATACTATTCACTTTTACAACAGATCAAAATCAATCCAAAATTTGAACATTTTACAGTTGATGCTAGAGAGAATAGAACAAAATATAAAATAAGAGAAGAGACTCTGGCAGTAAGTCAATTTACAAAATACGCCAGGCAGAAAATCTGTACACAGGCCCAAAACTAAGCGAACACGAAACTCACTACTTAAATTCATGATCATGATAGAGTGGGCTTTAAGTTACTCAAACTTTTGTATATAAATTAGCCACTACCTAATTTCATTTGGCACAACTTTTAGTCAAAAGTCTTCTATTCATATCTAGAATTGGGAAACAAGAAAGTTTACCTGCCTACAAAAATCTACTGGGACGTTTTCGCTCCCTCCTTGGTCTGTTTTGCACGGGGGAAGTAGAAAGCTCATCATCCTTTTCTTCCACAATGGTAACCATTGGTTTAGCAACACAACCACGTAAAACAGTCTCCATCTCTTCAACATGCTTTGACATTGACAGTTCACTGTTATCAGATATGATGGTTGGCTTGCTTGCACAATGTTCTTCATTTAGTAATACAGATCCTGTTTTCAATTTGGAAGAGCATACGTCGTGTCCTTTAGCAGGTTGACACTCTTTCTTTATAAAGGATGCAAGGGTCATATCATCGTCATCCTCATTAGTCAAAGTATTGGTATCCTCTGGGTTTCTATCAAAAGCATTATTCGGCTGTACAAACAAATTTAAACTTCCAACAGTATCATATGACTGAGACAAGCCGCTTTGATAATCAGATGGGTTTTGACTTTCAACCTGCTCAGGAACATCAGTAATCCTAGAGGAGAAGGAAGTCTGACTCAAATTTTTGGTAAATCTAGATAATATCTCATTTGATTTGTTGCGTATAAAACATGAAAGGGTTATGTTGTCCGAATATTGATTTTCAGAATTCACAATACAGGTAGACTGGTTTTCTGGACCCTCAATGCAAGTCTTGACCTTGTCACTACAAGATATATCCAGTAATTCCTGGGTACAATTTCGACTGCTTTTTGCATGTATTTTGGACCTGTTCTTCTTGGGAAGATTGCTGCATGAAGAGACTGGGTAGAAATCATCATCGCTATATACTTCTGTATCTTGTACTTCTTTGGTACAACGTCGAATTCTTTTTGCACGTTTCTTAGAGCTTGTTTTCTTGGGAACATTGCTGCAACGAATGAGAATTAGAAAACAAAGGTATACCCAAACCAATATTCAATTTCAAACGTTATATGGCCAGCATATTATACTGAAATAATAATCCTAACAATGCTGGCATCACAAATGTAAAATGTTAAGAAACAAGGAGAAAATAAAAGGGTAAAGGGGAGTACCTTGACTTGCGCTTCTTGGGAAGATTTGAAGCACCAATATCAGATTTCGAAGCTAACGCAGGTAAAGGTATAAAGTCATTAAGTGTAATGGTTGGCCGTTCAGATTCTCGATCAACGAAGTTACTTCCAATAATAGACCTTTGCTTCTTTCTTGCTTCTTGAAGCAAAGGAACTTGTTCAGGACATAACACCTTCCATCTCCTGTTCAATGAAAATAAAACATCTAAGATTGTAGAATTGAAGATTTTAGATTTTCATCATTGAAGTTAATCTGAACTCATACTTTCGGCACTGAGAATCAGTACGGGGAGGCACTTCTTCAGCAATCTTAGACCAACAATATCCATGCTTGGCAATTGCAGCTTCTAATCTTAAATCCTCTTCCTCAGTCCATCCACCCCATTTCAAAGAAGGATCCAGACTATTGAGGTATCTATCATAAGAATGTTCAAGAACTTTAGCAAGAACCTAAGACCATAAGAAATATACGTCACCAAATTTTTTAAACAAAATGCATATTACCTGTCCCTACACTGAGATTGGATCCGGCCAGGAACATATTTAGCTATTTGATTCCATTTCCGTCCAAAAAGCATGACTGCTACTGTTAAGCGTATATCCTCCTCTTGTGTAAAGCTCCCTTTCTTCTCAGGACAAAGGGATTTTTTCCATCTGCACCAGCAGACAAAATGCAGCCACCAATAAATTCTGGTTCTCCAATACTCAATGTTAATGTATTAAAGCAGACTTAATTGCATATACTTAACCTTTTAATATCAATGACCATATTTTCTTGAAACAGTGTCATTTCATTTTCAATAATATGTTTCTTTGTTTTAACATAAAGCAACCTAGTAAGAGAAAGAAAGGAAATAAAGAAACAGAGTCTTGAACTATTCTGAAAGCATATATTCTTGTTTTCCTGTCAAGAAGATATCAAAGCAAATCACTTTGCAAATTTAGACAGGGTTTGTGAGAAACAAGGTCCAAAACTAACACACTTCTTCAAAGGTTAAATATAGGAGGATGCCATCATTTGCATTTCTATATAATTCAAATTCCAGAAATACATAAAATATCACCATTCTAAATATATAACCGGGTTTTCTCTCCCTCCCAGTTGAAACAGGGTTGTTGCAACCAAGCACTGACTAAAACAAGGTAGGGTATTATTGTTTTGTGTCACTAAACAAATGGCCGATAACCTCACCCTATAGAAGAATAAATCCTCCTTTCTCAACCTTCTTCTTTTCAACAATACTATGTAAACAAAAAAGCTATAATGGTTTCAAACTATATTGAGCTGAAATAAAATTATAGAATTTGACAAACACCACAAGTCATCAAGGCCACATAATAACAGCTTAAAAGAAGATGATTCCAAAGCATCAGTATCAGCAAACTGTGAACTACGCATAAAATGTACCTTGTTATCTAATGTAGGGTGAAAGGGTACTGTCAAACATTATTAGATTTCAGATAATCGGCTTGCATGCAAAATTAAATTACAAATATAGAACAAAATTTAAATAGCTAACGAACCTATTTGAGCACTGGGTTCCTGTCCGCCGTTCTAAAACAGAAGCCACGTACTGCCAATTGCCATCACCAAAATATGTCACGGCAGAACAGAGTTGACCGTCTTCTTCCTCAGTCCATTCACTATTTAGCATGGAAGGATTTAAGCTCCTTTGGAATCGTGACAAGCATTGAAATGGAGTCCTGCTTGTGCCCAATGATGCAGCTATTTCGAACCAGTTCCTGATTCCTGTATCTTGGACAATAAGTAAAAGGGACTTGTCCTCTTCCTTAGTCCATGCACCTTGGTTGATCAAAGGATCTTCATAATTCAACCACCTGTGGTTGCAAACCATCAAAAAATATAGTGAATCAAAAGTATGGAATCCAACCATTCATACATACAGAAATTATTCTATGGTCTACATAACAGACATCTGTGATGACAACCACCACAGACATATTAAGCACCACCATATTAAAATCATTTCATGTACAACCCCACCTACATGATGTGTTGATCTTGAACTCCTACTGAAATCCAAAAAAGGTAAACTGTCTCTGATGGTGGTGATAGTCATAGATGTCTGCAATGTAGTGGAAAAATGTTCTTTATGGAAAGGAAATAAACATGAAAGAATAGTCAAAGAACTGTATGGACAAGACTAAGAATACAGAACAGGTTATAATTAAGCAGCTGATCAAATCTACCATGCAATTAAGAGAGAAGTTGATCATCCCCCCAATGATAGACTATTATTGATAGAGCATTTTAATACCCAACCTAAAGAAACAAATTCTATACAGAAACTACGTTATTTCATCACAAGCTGACCCTATTTAAAGAGATTGTGATTTGTCAATTTGTTGTCAATCTGAACCTCACATGAAATCACCAAACATTACTCTACTACATCTATAATACTACCGTAATCTATTCTTTCATCTACTTCATTCAAGATCAATGTTAGCACCTCTTATATCATTGTGTGCATTAAAATAAAAAGCAGTATCAATGTAGCTTCCATAAACAAATATGAAGCATGAGCATAGAGCAATAATAGTAACATAAAACACTTTATCATAAGCAAGAACCATCTTTTCATGCATACAAACACACAAAAGAAAACTTCACCAATTAGTAAATATGTACTTTGATTAAAATTCAGCAGCAGTTAACCAATATCACAAATAAAAAATACTATCATATCAAAGATCATCTTTTCATGCACACAAAACACAAACAAAAAGTTGTCTGATTACAAACTATATACCTTGATTCACATTCAGCACCAGTATGGCCACCAACATACATGGAAGCTAACAGATCCCAATTAACTTTAGGTAAAAATTTTCTAATCCTCTCTGGTGTGACTTCAAGATCTTTAACAGATGAAATTATACTATCCATGTCATCTGCCTCTCCAAGCAAGCCCTCTGAACTGTAAAGGAGGTACATCAAGAGGAAATTCAAAACACAACAGGGGAAGGGTCACATTGGTCCAGTAGCAGTTAGTGATTCAGTAATATAGGACAAAACAGAATTGATATTACCTAGTTCTATCAATTGAAAGTGAGAGTTGGAGCACCATTTCTTGGAACTGTTGCTTAATTCCCTTCAAAAGATTTTCCCTTTCTACCTTGGACCATTTTTTCCGATCCAATGAAAGTGGAAATCTTTCCAATACCCTCCTATAATTAGCAACATGAGAATTTTCTTCTGGGCCATAACACATTGCAGGTACCTTTTTTCGTTTCTGCCAGGAAAAAGTTAAATAAAGGATTACTGATATTAAAATTAATCAGTGACAATCAAGACACTGACAATACTAAGGTGACCAATGCTATGCTACCAGCCATTAAATAGATAACTAAATTACTGTGCAAGACTGCCAAGCAATAGATTCAAACCCCTCAATCATTTCCCCAAATCAGGCATAGTACCAGAATGAAATAACATTGTAAATTTCACACTTCTATTCAAAGGATGAAAAGAGAAAAACTATAGATCTCTTGAAAAATAATAAAGCACCAATGCTGTACCCATATCAGATACCAATGCACATATTATACTCCAATATGTGTATACAAGGAGTATCCTTTGAAATCTTTTATATTTTTTAAATTTAATTAACTGACACATTTGAGAAATGGCTCCAATATTTTGGAAAGTCCCACGTCAATGCCATGGATCGGTTAAACAAGCATCTGTGGAGATGTATTGAAAAAGCTCTGCATTGTGCCTATAATTACTAGGATGTGGTCCCTAGACCTGTTGGGAAACTTCACTTAATGTATATTAGCTTTAGCTTAAAGAGCTATAGTAAATAATAGGAACTTGTACAGTCAAAACTACTTATGAGTAGGACTGATGATGCTTTCCATGACATTCTAACATGAGTAGGGGGAAAATATGTAACTTTATAACATGTTTATGAGGAGAGAATATATTTTGATGTGATCAATGGAAGGATATGTAGCTATGTTTTAGCTATGATCACAATATTGTTTGTGTATTGCAATCATCACCCACTGATACAGTAAAATAATAATGTTACTTTATAAACAGCACATTTATGAACCATGGTAGTCAATAGTGCACTATAGTAGCTCTATAGCAAAGTAGCAGAACATAACAGCACTGGGCTACTACGGGAGTCAAATAGTGGAGCGGTTGACAATAGCAGCCATTGCTACTGTAATATCAGTTTTTCGTGAGCTATATCACTGCTACCATGATATATGCTTCAGAAACCAAGTTTTACACTGGAACTTTTGTTAAGGGTTTTGGGGGTAAAATTGTGATGTCTCCCAAATTTTTTAAAGCATTTTTTTGTTTAGAAACACAATAGGATTTTAAAATATTCATCTTAACCGTTCCACAAAATAACTAACTCTGTTTCAACATATGTTCCTTCAAATGTTACAAGATTTTTTTTTCCTATACACCATTCTTCCGTTGGACTTCTCAGTTCAAATTTTGCTACTTTTTAATCGAATTTTCAATGTTCTTTTTTTATAAAGCTCACCACCTTTCACTATTTGAAGGCCCCCAATTTGGCTTATTATTTACCATGAATTTCTTTACTTTTGTATATGCATTTATAAGCTGTATCATATCTTGAATTTTTAAGAACCTTTCCTCTACATTCCATGTTTCAAGTATCTAGCCTTTCATAGGAGAGAACCTTTACTCCCCATACCTATTTCATATTACCACTCAAACTCATTAAACTGAATCAAACAGATAGCATCTATAGTTCTCGTAATTAAAAAATTAAGTTTCACCTGAAAGAGAACCTTAAACAGTATCCATCCAGGGATACACACACACACACACACACATATATATATATATGATCGGTACCATTATTTCACAATGAAATAGTACAAATAATAATTCAGACTTCAGCACACAACTAACCTTAGATTTCTTTGGAGCAGAAGACTTTTTTGCAGATATTAATTGAACACGTGGATCTTTTTTCAGTGATAACACATTCCCTGTTCTTCTAGAGCATGAAGCCTGGAAGTCCTTAAGAATTTTAATTCTATTCCTTATCTTTTTGTTTTCCTCAATTTTAGCCTCAAGCTCAATCAACTTACCTCTAAGAAATCTCTGCAAATCCCTATTTTTCTTAATGGCATCAATAAAACACTGAACAACAGGAGGACAGCTCAATCTTTTCTGAGGTAATCTGGATGACTCCCAGGCATCGGGTTCAGAACTCTCAACAAAATCACTAAGCTGCTTTTCTATGTTTTCAATCAACTCCTCTGTGGCAGCCTCATTAGGGTCTTGAGAAACAGGACATAATTCACTACCACCTGATTCGTTATGGATTGAGCCATTAGCAATGTCACCCTCACAGTCCATGCTGGAGGCATGATCCCCCTCAACCAACACTTTCCTTCCACCTTCCCGCAAACCTGATATTGTTACCATGCCAAGTTTTTGTTACAAAAATTAAACAACAAAAGCTAAAGGAGAACTGGCAACAAGACAACCAGGAGAATATATAAACATTATAAGGTAAAACCCCAAGTCCCACTTCCAAATTGACTAGAAATATTATATCACTATTAGGGAAAACTGAGGTTCAGAACTGTCTAGAAACTATAAATAGTGTCTGATAAGAGCTTATAAAGCTTAATACAAGGGTTTTGTACAATGAGTTAAGTTAGGCCCATAATCCAAGAAACATGAATCCAGCTAAACTATGTAACAAAACCGAATTCAATGATGAGAGATTCTGTATGGAGAATTAGTTATTATAAATATTGCATTAATTTGGAATCTTTCTCTCATTGGAATCCCACAAAAACTACTACCCAAGTTCGGAATCAAAACTCAACAGCAAGAACGCACAGAGAAAGCTCAAATACCTTCGTTGTAGTCGCCAAACCTTTTCATGATGGCGCGCACCGTCTCGAGGTCATCCACGTCATCGTCATCCTCAGACAAGGCCGCCGGCGCAAGCGGCGGAAGAACGGACAGAGGCTGGTAGAGGCTCTGCACTCTTTTGAGACATTCCAGGTCGTCCTGGTCGTCAGAGTCCGAGTCGGTGGCAACCGAAACAATGGCGGTGCTAGCGTCAATGTTCGGGTCCTCCGACGGAACACCGTCTTCGGCGGCGGAATAATCGTCGGCGCCTGGGACAACAATCCTGCAGGCTCGGGAGAGCGCTGCCATATCCTCCTTGAAGCCGTCGTCGTCGTCATCATCATCGGTGGAGGAGAGATTGTCGAAATCGTCGACGCGAGGAGTCATTAGATTGGGATTTTTCTGAATTTCACCAAAGCTTCTTCCGAATTTCACCAAAGCTTCTTCTGAATTTCACTCTGAATTTGAATTTAACTCTGAATTTGGATTTCACTCAAGGGTTCTTATGAATTTCACGCGCCACTTATTGAGTCAGACCAAAGAGCTACCTATTGAATACCACTGTCTTTCTCTTTACTTTTTTTTCTTTTTTTTTTTATCTTTTACTATTTATAATTTTATATTTTATCTTTATTTTATTATAATTAAATAAAATTTTGTTTTTTTATCTTATAGAAAAGAGATTTAGTATATATTGTAAATGTATATAGATATATACCTAATTAACGTAAACAAAATATAAAGCCCGTCTAGCTCAGTTGGTAGAGCGCAAGGCTCTTAACCTTGTGGTCGTGGGTTCGAGCCCCACGGTGGGCGATTTATTTTTTTATTATTTTAGTCTGGCCCAGTGGACTATTGTTTATTTTTTTTTCTTTTTTTTAATATTCACGTCTGGCCCACCCAGTGGGCTATTGTTTGGACTCACTCTAATAGTCCAATTACTCACTGTTTGATCCAACTAAATTTTTATTTAATGATGATTCTTCCTGCACCCCTACTTTTATCTTCGAGTACCTCTACATTATTTGAAATAACTAAATTACCCATAACAGTTTTGGTGATTCCGAAATAGGGCTTTTTTTTATTCACGTATGGCTCAGTGGGCTATTGTTTGGGCTCACTCTAATGGTCCAACTACTCACTGTTTGATCCAACTAAATTTTAATTTAATAGTATTTTTAATGCACCCTTACATTTTTCTTTCAGTACCCCTACATTCTTTGAAATACTTAAATTACCCTTAACAGTTTTGGGTGATTCCAAAATAGATAGTATTTGTCAGCACAAAAAAATCATTATGGATAATCATAACACATATTTGACTTCCAAATTTATCCGAAGTCAAAAAATATGTACTGAAAAGTATGTTCTGAAAATATTTCAGAAAAAGATCCCGATATTATTTTTAAAAGGGATAAAATAGTTTTTTAAAAAAAAAATGTATTGTGTGAAGAAATTTGTTGAGGTAAGGAAGAAACACCCTTTAATCATATTAAAACCACATGATAGCTGTGTTTATTTTTTTCATATATATTAATTCTAATTGCCTTGCTTAAATTTGTTTTTTACCCAATAAAACTATTTCAATAATTAATTTTTTGGTCATTGAACGCAGGAAAAAATGGTTAAGAAAGATTATGCCCTTTATAGTGAAAACTCCAAGGTAAAGAAAGAGAAATGGTTGCTATCTTTTTCACAACAATGATATTTTTATGTGACAACTTTTACATACCTACCTCTACATTCAAAGTTCCAATATATAAGATTTTAATCCTTCAAACACTGTGAATGAGACAAGTATGTGATCCTAAGAAAGAAAAAAAAGAAAGAACAACAAATAATGAATAACAAACATTTTGGCCGTGTATGAGAATATATAATGAGGTCTGGTTTGAATATAAGGCAACTTTTTTTGTCCTTTCTAAGACTAAGGAAGTTTCTTAGAATCTAAGAACAAAGGTGGATGATAGCATTCAGATCCTATGTCGTGCATTTTCAAAACAAAGACAAAGCACAGTTGTCAGAATCCCATGTTGAACACATACCAAACCATTTTCTAATCTAACATCTTAGTATTTTTCACATTCCTTATGCACTATGTTTCATCCTCTTCTTCCAACAACAACATCACAGGTTGGCATGCACGAGTGCAACAACACTGTTCTATAACCTCTGACATATCCACACAGATGGAACCTTCCTTTGAACACACTACTACCTTAGCTGTTATCACTATCCCAATTCCGTACCTTCATTTTTGCTTCCTCATCTCAATCTTAGATCTAGTTAGAGTCATTTTTTTATGGTTTACCATTAATTATATATATGTTCTCAAATAGTTTTGAATAAAGAAAATAATTTGAACCACTTCTCGGGCTTCTCAGTCGGTCGGTCTAAACCTCACTCATTTCTCTTAACTGGACTCTTACGCTCTCGTTTTTCCACTCCTCCTCCTTGTTAACTCTGGACTCGGATGGTACTCATAAAAAGACATCCCGACGCTCAAGTCAAACTCCTACACTCGGTATTCAGTTTTTAAAATTAAATTATTGCGTAACTGATCCTTTTAGATCTGTGTTTATTTATATGGTTATTGCGAGTCCTTTATTGTTAATAAGCCTAATAAAAATAGATTAATAAACGCTGAATGATTAACCATTCGTTGATGTTCATATAGGTCGATTTGAATCGGATGTCGAGTCAAAATCTCAGTAAAATGATCTACCGGTACAATATATATACCCCTTGAAGCACCCTACGAGAACCTATACCATAGTAGTAGCTTTCTAACCTTGACCATATAAAGAAAGAAAGAAAGAAGTTTTCTGTAGCTTTGCTTAGAGTGAAAACTGAATACCCTTATATTTCTTCCTCTCTAGTTATGGCACCCCTTGATTTTGTTGCCCTTAAAGACTTGCACAATTCAGCAAATAGGCTTCTGCATTCTCCATTGGTGAGACAAGGCTTGGTGCATGAAAGAGAAGAAAAATGGGTTGATGATGTGTCAGAGTCATCTCTGAGGATGTTGGAGGTGTGTGGCATCTCAAAAGATCTTCTCATGGTGGTGAAGGAACACCTTCAAGAACTTCAGTTCACCTTGCGCAGAGCAAGCATTGGTGATGAAGGAACTGAGGAAAAAATCACAGCACACAACAGCTACAGGAAGAAGCTGAAGAAAGAAACATTGAAGTGTTTGAAGTGGTTGAAGAAGGGCATGAAGAGTGAGACATCAGTGACTGTGCACCCTCCAACAATGAATGAACAAAAACTAGTTCTGGTGGTTGATGTGCTAAGAGAAGTGAGGGTGATCATCATTTCCATTGTGGAATCACTCTTGTCCCTTGTTTCTTCACCCTGGTTGGATTCCAAATCAGGGAAAAGGTCCTTCACATCAAGGCTTGTGCGTGTGAATCTGCATAGTTTTTCAGATGCTGATATGAGTTATGATGCCATGGTGCTTCAAAGTGCAAACAAAAGATTAGCAGGTGTAAGAATGGCTATAGAAGATCTTGAGGTGGAGTTGGAGTGCATGTTCAGACGTTTGATCCACACAAGGGTCTTGCTTCTTAACATTCTTACCAAATAGGAACCTTCATTTTCAAGCTCAAACCCTTTAACTACACACATTCTTTGAATTACTTACATGGAAGATTCCACTGGAAGCTAGTTTTATGATAAGTTAGGTTTAAATTCTTAACCATTCCTTCATTTATTATTCTTTGATTCTTTCAAATAATCATCAAATTCTGAATCTGCAACATGGTTGAAGACTAGCTTCATGTGCAGTTTGTACTAAGAATGAAAGCAATTGATTCAATTCCTTGTTGATGTTTTATTGTGCCATAAAACTCTTGATCTTATTTGAAGATAAGGGAAAGATTTAACACCAATAAAAGATTTGAACTATTCTTTTATAAATCACTTGAAAAAAAGTTACATTTCCTAATTAGAAAAATCAGATCATATTCTTAAAATAAAAATTAAAACAGAACTTCAAGACTTCAAAGAAAGAAAAACATATAATTCAATGCAAGTAAGAAATATCATGGTTAAAAGTTCCACATCTACTAAATATTATATCAATTTATATTATATAAGTCACACAATTTTTATCTTATACAAGTTTATTTTTTTATCTTATACAAGTTGATTTTGTAAAAATAAAATAAATTTAAATTTATTTATTGATTTATTGACATGATATCATAGTTTATTTATTGATATGATATCATAGTTTATTTGAATGAGAAATCGGAAATTCTACTTCATCTCTTAAGATCATTTATAATATTTTGTTATGCATCAAACTTTAAAAATATTTTCTAATATATATTTATCTCTTACATAATCATTAAATAAATCTTAATATGTAATCTTTAATTTATAATATATTATTTTAATTACAATAGTTTAATATTATATAATATGATAAAACTAAAATATAAATCTTGTATTTAATTTTTTTTATTATCTATTGACTTGAACTCATCATCATATATTAACCTTTATTCGATATTAAACTTAACTTTTATCGTGAGAATACTGAAGATCGAGAACAATTTTAATAAAAACTTGGGCAACGTAAAAACGTTCAATTTCTCACGATAATAGATCAAGATAAGGTTCAAGAGAAAATAATTCATTTTCTCAAGAGAAATAAATTTCACAATTCTACTAATGATTAAAAAGTTTTTGCGGAGTGTAGTAGTATTTATAATAGGGGAGTTTCTTTCTGCAGTCCTACATTTTTCTTCCTGGACCCCTACATTTTATTTTCTGCACCCCTATGCTTTTCTTCCTGCACCCCACAATTTTGAAAAAATTTAAAATTGACCTTGACCTTTTATTTGAAAAAAAAGGGCACCGCGGATGAGTTGGTTTGGCACTTTTATTCATCTTCATTCATCGGAGTAACTGGTGGAGAGTTATTTTAGTTGTGCAGAGCAAGGTGGAGAAGTGGGTTGCAGTGTTGAAGTGTTACTTAACTTTTAGAGGTAAGAATTAAGTTTTTTTTAAGAGCATGGGTGGTTATGGAGTTTTTGTAGTTACCGAAAATCGGGATTTGGGTTGTGGTACAGATGAAAATGTGATTTTTGGATTTGCCACTATGTAAGTAAATCATTTTATTTTTTAGATAAGGGGGTGTTCTTGAAGCAAATTTTAATAAATTGTTGACTTAGAGATTGTTGAATCCGAAAGCCTAATTTTTGTTATGGATTGATGGATCCGGAAGTTATGTTGACTTATAGATTTCTGAATCCAAAATACATATTTTAAATTACGGATTGGTGGATCCAGAATAACATATATCAATTACATAAAAACTTTCTAAGAAAAATAAAATAAAATGCATACAAATAGACTTGACATCTTACTATAATAGTGTGATTAATTTACTAACATTCAACCCCATAGTTCACTATCCTAATATAAACAAGGAAAGAAAAACATAGTGAATACCAAAATATATCAACTCGTATCCAACAATGGATATTATATTTATAGGTTTTTCATGGTCATAAAATGTAGTCTTCAAAGCACGTTGTCCTCGTCCGCCACTAGAGCTAAGATACCTTAACAAGAATTTTAGCTTACACAGGCTTGTGTGTTGGTAGGTATAATGTCGATGTCTGAAATAATCTTTTTGCTTACGCTTAAGACTAAAGGATATGTGCTAATAATGCTAATGTCTTGAACAATCTTTTTGTTTATGTTTAAGATCAAGGGAATTGTGTGTTAGTAAGTATCATATTATTCCTTAAACAATTTTGTACATAATTAGGAGTAGTCTAATAGGAATAATCTCGACCTCTCTGGTTGTCACTTGTTACAAAAGAAAATATAAGATCTCTCACAAAATAAATACACATAATTCAAAAATTCTCACTATTAAAAAAATTATTCAAATTATTATCTTTATTATTATAATAGTTAAATCAACACAATCAAATAATAGTGAAAAATTAGAGATTATGGAACCAATTTAAACCTAATTTAAAGAATAATAGTAAATTAAAATAGAAGTTCTAGGCCTAAGAAAAAAGAGAGTCACACATTTGAATCTTTTTGTTAAAAGGTATTTGCTCATCTCTTAGTTAAAACAATTAACAATTACAATAGAAATTATTACAAAAAGGTTATTTATAATATAATTATCAATCATCATATAATAATTAATTATCAGTCATCATGTGATGACATGTTCTATCTAGCATGAATTTTATAAAATACTATAATAAATTATAAAAGTATTTGGATATTAAAGAAGGACAAAATAACAACGAGTATTGATAAGAAAAAAGAAAAGAAAAATAGTGAGTGATAAGACAAACTAAATCCAAATCTTAATAATTGACACATATTACATAAACAACCTCCAGGATTACATTAAATTGTAATATATACATATCATATTTTAATATTATAATACCAATTAATATAGTATGTGGCAACTTGTTTATAAATTTGCATGGGTTTAATTTTTACATCAATTTCTCAGCCATCAATATTATTTTGAAATTGTAATTGTAGTGATAGTTTTTATAGTTAAAATTAACTACATTAAATTTGCCTCTTATTTTACTAAGTAATGGAAAAAAAGATATCAACTATATTTACTATCACATTTTCATATTAACAAATATATGATAGGTTATATTTATCTATTAATTTTTTTAAAGTGAATATCTTTGTTTAAAAAAAGAAAAATTGATGAATTATATTTATTGTAGTTTTATGTATTACAAGGTGACATGGTTTTTTTTATCAAAAAAAAAATATAATAAATGTAGCCCACTTTAAGAGTGGTCTAACCCTCTTATAAAGAATAAAAGAGATATATGTTAAGAAGTGGGTTTTAAGCCTAACTCAATCTCATAAAACTGGCTTAATGAGGTGAAGTTTGCACCCACTTATATACTATGAAAGGCTCTAATATCTAGTCGATGTGGGATTTCCAACACACCCCTCACACCAAGGCTACCAACTCGTGCGTGGAGATATATGTTATGGGTGGTCCGATAACGACCCGATGGCGGGTGACCTGATAAACCCAACAAATACTCGCTAAGATAGACTCAAAAATGACTCTGATACCATATAAGAAAATGATAAAAAATGGTAAGAAGAAGAGATGTTTCTTATTCTCTTATGTGTATATTACATCACTCCATGTATAGGAAATATATAGGAAGTTTCTCTTCCCCAAATTACAATCTAATTAGGTAGAATACTAATCATGAGATTCTATAATTATTAAATTAATTGCATATAATTAGGTACAATATCGTCAAATATTGCATACAATAATTGCATATAATTTGATAATTATTATTTTCTTAATAATATACTTATCAAGAAAATCTCGATTACCTACCTTGTTCAGTTAACTAAAAATCGACTTAAAAATCAATAAAAAAAAGATTAAAGGTGGTATGGTGATAAGAGGGTTAATGCAAGAAGAAGAAGAGTTTGATTTGATAGTAAGTTGCGTGAAGATCCACAAAATAATAGAAAATGCAAGGATAGAGGTTGTTTGAAAATCAAGGATCTTTCATAACTTATCATGAATGGTAACATGAGACACACCATTATTATGCATCTTATCTCACAATGCAATTGGAAGACCATTTGTGTCCATACAATGTGTTTGTGGAGTGTTGATTTCTTGTTCAACTCACTTCAACCTTTTCTTTTTTTTCTTTCTCTTTTCTCTTTTCTCTTTTTATCTCCCCCATGCAAAATCACAACTCAGATTTTAACATGTTAGGCTTATTTTTGTCTCCCATTATTTCCACTTGCAAAGAATCCTTTTTCTTGTTGCTCAAACACTGCCCACGTATATGCTCATATCATCACCAATCATCTCATACCACATCTCTTCATTTTCCATCTTTTAGGGTATCTTCAATGGTTAAAACATTCTATCAAAATTTCTACAACCTTTTCATATCTTAACACCACACTACCTTATCCATAGACAACATTAGTTGATGTGATTCAATATTGTTCACTATTCTCAACTCCATATAGAAAAAATTGTTTAGATAATGTGAAACAATACTTTAGATAATTTGAAACGATTTTTCTCAACTCCATATAGAAAAAATACTTTAGATAATGTGAAACAATACTTTAGATAATTTAGATAATGTGAAATGATTTTTCATAAAAGTAATATAATTTACGATTTTAGATAAAAGATAGAAGTAGTATGTGTTATGTATAACTTCACTTAAAGTTAATTTTAAAGAGTCGTTAGTGTGTGATACGACTTTTATTTAACGAAATTGGTATTAAGAATTTGTTAAAATGACTTGTTTTTAACGAAATAAGTAAAGTGATATTAGTAGGATACAACTTTTACGTAGAGTTTTTTTTTAATTGAAAATTGTATCACCTTAAAGTTATCAACATGTACTACTTACCTATTTTTTTTAAAAAAAAATCTTAATTTGCGAAAAAATTCAGTACTTAAAAATCTAAATCTGACATGTATATATATAATCTGCAAATTTATCTTAATGTAAACATGAATTGAATTATAAATAATCAGCATTCACATATATTTTCAATTTTGAATATTTTGATTAACTTGTACATATTTTTTTTCCTGCACAAACAAATTGATCATGCAGAGTGTATTATGGGTAGATTGAAGTGAGAATCTTTATATATATCTCTACAACAAAATGAAAGATGAATAAAAAATAAATATTCATTATTTTTTTCTGACTGGGGACAAATTGGTTTGGTCCCACTTTCTTAACATGTTGTGAATTGATGAGTCTAAGTTTGGAAGTTCACGTAAATATCTTGGTTCTTGGGGTTATCTTCACTGGTAATCCATGTTTGGGCACAGGAAAAGGACCATATTGTATTCCATCCTCATTTCCCACCACTTCCCACCTAAATCAAAATAACAACAAATCAACACAAAATCTCTTTCAAAATTTCATCTTTAATTTCAATCTATACTCATATATATAGTTAATACTATTTTTCAAACATGTTAACAGCTGCATTTTCTCCAAGACCATTCACAATATTATTCATGAAAATTATATACATTTCACTAATAGGTAGTTGCAACAAATATATTATATCACAGTGTACGCATAGTGAATTTTCTTTGGTCTTTAACCCTAACCCAACCTTTTCATACTAAAACTACTACTAACTTGTGCATGAGACAATATATTTACGGGTGATTTGATAGTGATCCGATAGCAGATGACACGATAAACCTAACAAACATTCGTTAAGATAAACTCTAAATGACTCTAATATCATATAAAGAAGTGAATTTTAAGTCTAAAACTCAACCTCATAAAACTAGTTTAAAATGTGAGATTTGTCCTCACTTATATACTATGAAATGCTCTAATCTTTAGTTAATGTGGGATCATATTAATAGTGTAGGATCTCCTTCTATATAAGAGCCACATACATTGTAAAAGCTTTTTATTCATCATATATAATTGTTACATATTTTATATATATATATATATATATATATATATATATATTATATTATATGTTAGTTAAAGATTTTTTTGTTATTTGAGTGAGACAAATATCTGTAATAATTTTTATACAGAGGTTAGAGCATCCATGAATGTTTCATTTAGTTTATTCATTATTTGTCAGTAAAGAAAAAAAAATACCTTCAATCAAATTGAAAAATCCATATCTTGTCACAAATTAATGTGCAGCATATATATATATGGCACACTCCATACAACATTCTCTTAATAGTTAGCATTTAGACAAAGATTGTTTGGAATGAAAGAGAAAAATGGGTGAGGGTCACATTCAAATGAATTAATGTGGGTGATGAAGACAAGGTTGGTGTTGGTGAAATATTATATATGATGTGGTGTGTAATTGTGCAGAGGAATGTGTGGTATCAACTAAAACTTGTTCTATTCAAATTTGACTGCATCAACATTATGGACTTTGTCTTCCTTTCTCACACCTCCCACCATTATCTCTTCTTGTCATTTCATCAACCCTAATTTCATTGCCATTCATGCACATAATTAATAATATTTCTTACTCACTTTTTATATTCTTTTAGGATCTTTCTGAAAAAGAAGGTACTTTACTTCTATGATTGAGTGTTTCCTATGACTGTGAAGTTTTAAGATTATATATATATATATATATATATATATATATATATGTATGTATGTATGTATGAGTAATTATGGACCAAGCTTGCTTGAGAAACTAAAGGACAAGTTATCCTGATTGGTCCAGATAAATAAAGATCAATGTGAAGTCACATTCATTGATTAAGTGGTTATAAAAAAAGAGAAGGGGTTTTTCATTTTGAATAAGTCTTTGTTATTCCTTTCATATTATAGTAGTTATTTTCCTTCTTTAAAAAAATTTGAAAATCTAGTTTTTTTTTCAGTATAGAAAATAACATAAAAATGATATTTTTCTATACTAATTTGCAAGACTAAATTAATTTCATTTTTATGTTCTTAGTTCAACTTGTTTGAAAGATTTAATAATCACTTATTTTGATTTGTTTAGAATTTATTTTGAAAAATAAAATTATTTCTCCTAAACATTACAAGAAAATCATGAAATAGAAACCAATTTCTAGAAACCAAAATAATTAGTTACAATAGTAACTAAATTAGAGACATTTTAGAAACTAAAAAGAAATTTGGTTTCTAAATTAGTTTCTATTATTGTTAAATAGTTTCTAAATTGGTATCTAATTAGCAACCAAGGTTTTAGAGACTAAATTTAGAAACTAAATAATT
>Ga0123342_1002026_pt1 | contig 33951 bp, 18 predicted proteins | sample Turbeawhitnodule_FD_89960 | JGI IMG/M metagenome (GOLD analysis project Ga0123342, IMG submission 89960) | Root nodule microbial communities of legume samples collected from Mexico - Turtle bean Mexico white nodule | ecosystem: Host-associated > Plants > Roots > Nodule | place: Mexico: Nepantla... | reverse complement strand
CTGGTGCATCTGCCATGGTTGTGCACCGTTGCCTTTGCTTTGTGTTTGTCGGGTATCAGAGTTTTGTGCTCTGATACCATGAAAGAATATTTTCTGTTTTATTCAATCTGTCCTTCATCTATAACAATGATACATATATATAACCATAGCATTAGAACCGTACAGATTTTTTTTCTAACATAACATCTGTAATTAAGACTAATTATAGACCCATTAATAGTGATTATATTCCTATAATTAAGTCTAATTATAGACTCATTAATAGTGATTGTATTCCTGTAATTAAGTCTAATAATGATTTTGTCCGGTAATATGATTTCTTACTAGGCATTTATTATTTGAGGGTTTTTTTAATGTAAAAGCTTTTGAATGTTTGTGTTTTGAGGATTTCTTGTTAGGTATTTATTGTTTGTAGGTTTATTAGAAACCTTCATGGAGCATCCGCCTAATTAGTTAGATGATCACCAGGAAGATTTTTAAGGAGTAATTTATTTTTATAAAAAATTTAAAAATGTTTTATGATTAAATGGTATATTCATATAGTGATTATAAAATAAATTGAAATTTTAGAAATTTTTTAGAATAACTGAAAATTTTCATATATTTCTTCTTTTATTCCAATTTTTTATATTCATAATATCTCGTCAACTCTATCGATTTGAATAATAATGTTGATAGACTTCTAAAGTTACTTTACTTTTAATTATGATATCTTTAAAAATTAGAAATTTGAATTTTTCAGACTATATTTTTAGTATAATTTCGAAAAAAAAATAGTCTAAAGATTTCTAGTCAGTTAATCAATTAAAAATTACTTTATGACTTTTACTATTATTGAAGCCAAAGATCTTAGCATTTATGGGTAATTCACGGTTTATTCACTGACAGGCATTCTAATTATATTTTTTTTACAAAAGAGAAAACAATACACTGGTTGGAGCTGGTGAGAATGCGAATCTTTCTGTCAACTTTATCTGTTTGTCATGATTAAAAAAAACCTGGTAAAACTTGGCTCAGAAAGTTGCTTCAGGCAACTTAATCCAATCCAAGATACTCGCAAAGTAGCATAATCTTTTTTTTAAATGATAACCTTTCTTGGACTTACATAAATTTAATAATTTCCCTGGCTATAGCTGAAACACTAATTATTATCTGTAGACTGTAATTACTTTAGCTGGTGTAGGCTAAAGTCATCAGCCATGGCTTGGTTTTGTGATTCAAAGTGTGCTTCATAAATGTTTCATTGCTTCGTTTCCCGGGGAAATGTAGGATAGATTTTTCAGAAGAACAAAGCTTTCATGATGTTTTATTTTCACAATGCTGTTATTATATTTGTTGTCTCTCACAGGGCTTAATCATTTTGTGGTTAACTGCCATGATCCCAGAGCTAAGACCTTCCTGTGAATCCATCATGCTAGCCTGCAACTCTGCCACAGCAGCCCAACTAGCTGTTCTATTCCTTTCCTTGGGATTAATTTCCATTGGAGCTGGTTGCGTCAGACCTTGTTCCATAGCATTTGGAGCAGATCAACTGACAATTAAAGAAGGATCTAATGATGAGAGGCTCTTGGATAGCTACTTTAATTGGTATTATACCTCAATTGCAGTATCAACCATTATTGCATTGAGTATAATTGTGTACATTCAAGAAAATCTGGGATGGAAAATTGGATTTGGTTTACCTGCTTTGCTAATGTTCATATCGGCTGTCAGTTTCATCATTGGTTCTCCCTTCTATGCCAAAGAGAAGCCAGGTCACAGCTTACTCACTAGTTTTGTACAAGTAGCTGTAGTATCTGTAAAGAACAGAAAACTTAGTCTTCCTGATTGCAACTTTGGTCAATACTATAAAGACCTCGATTCTGAGCTGACGGTTCCTAGTGATAGCCTTAGGTAACTGTGCTTGCCCTTATTATGCAATTTCCTTTCAGTTTCACTTCGCAAATACTTCTTCCCCCTATATTTTTTAAGTGAGAAACACCTAATGATATCTCCAACTATCATCATATACTGAATAGTGACAATCATTTATTGACTTAGTTCAAGGTAATTTTGTATTGTCTTTCTTTCTTTGTTAGGAATGATTCTGTTCCTCTTGATAAATTCTGTTTCTCTGGGTGTTCAGAGTAACTCCATCATATAGAAATGTTCCTCCTATAAGATTTGTCTGAAAGCCTCTCATCATCGAGAGATTCTCATTTAACTAGAATCTTTAACGTTGTACAAGGAAACATTGCCTATAATTGTACATGGCAACTTTGCTTTGTACATGATTAATTTACCGCCACTCAAATCTGTCAATTAATGAAATAAATAGTAAGTAGATATTGTAGAGAAATTATGGGGGATCTATAAGAAATAAATAAATAAGGGATTTAACTAAATTCTTTGAGTAAATTAACATTATCTTATCTTATAGGTGTTTGAACAAAGCTTGCATGATAAAAACTCCTGAGACTCTATCAAACCCTGCTGGATCACTTTCAGATCCATGGAGCCAATGCACAGTGGGACAGGTCGAGTCACTGAAATCGTTGCTCAGAGTGCTTCCTATGTGGTCCACGGGCATCTTTATGATGGTTTCCCAAAGCTCATTCTCTACTCTCCAAGCAACTACCCTGGACCGAAGGTTAGTTGGCAATTTCAAGATGCCTGCAGGGTCCTTCACTCTTATCATGGTAATCACATTATCGATAGTCATTCCAACATATGACCGCATAATGGTTCCTCTACTGGCAAAATACTGGGGCCTTCCTAGAGGATTCAGTTGTAAAACACGAATTGGGATAGGATTGTTGTTTGTTTGTGCAGCTAAGGCAACATCAGTTTTAGTTGAAACTATGCGACGAAATGCAGCCATTGAACAAGGCTTTGAAGACCAACCTAGTGCTGTAATTAACATGTCCGTTTTATGGTTGGTTCCTGAGTTTGTTTTGCTTGGAATAGGTGAGGCCTTTAACCCTGTTGCGCAGGTTGAGTTTTTCTACACTTATTTCCCCAAGACCATGTCTAGTTTTGCAATGGCTCTTTTCACTCTTGAGCTAGCTGCTGCTAATGTAGTGGGAAGTGTGTTGGTGAACATAGTAGACAAGGTCACTAGTTTTGGAGGGAAGGAGAGCTGGTTATCAACTAACATTAACAGGGGCCATTTGAATTACTATTATGCATTGCTCACTATCGTGGGAGTAATTAACTACATATACTTTCTTGCTATTTGTTGGGCTTATGCTCCTGCTCCAGGGCAAAACCTTGAAGCTTCAGCAGACAAGGAAGAAGAGCAGGTTGATTACAGGGAGCTACCTACTTCCTAGATTAATTTTTAGTATAGAACAGGTGCTGTAAACGCATGAGAAATTGTGTTTTTTTAGTTGCCTTAGGTTAAAAGTAGATTTGTGCTAAGAATTTTATTGTGGTCTTGCACAGTACGGGTATATATCATGCAGAATAAACTTCTTGTAGTGAAACGCTTGCACGGTAACAAGCTTATTTATACTATTATCGATAGCTTTGTTTTAAAAATCTTTCTATTTACATAATTGCTTCTATTTTGTTGAATTGGTCATAGTGCTTGCGTGCATTCGAAATGTTTGGAGTACATTCTCTTTTATTGTTTGAAATTTTAATAACAAATTTTGTATGTTTCATAGCTTATTTAATGAAGCTCTTTGCTATACTTTACAAAGATTTTAAGCAATAAAAAATGTATTTTAGAATAGTTTGTTAGAGATTATAAAAGAGTATACATTAGAATAAATTTGGCATGGGTTGGTAGAGGTTATGAAAGAAGATAATCTATTTAAAGAGAAGTTATGGAAGTAGAGGTTATAAAAAATGTGGGAAGCTACAACTATTGAGTGGTGAGTGAACCTTTGACAAGATAACGTAGGTGTCATATAGTAGGAAATAATTATGAAAACAAGGACTTATATTTTTTTTTAGGTGACAAAAATAGTGTATTATTGTGACCGAGTGTTTGACTTATATATGGTGACCCTTTTTACTCATAAGTTCACTTTAATTCTTTTTGTTTGGTGAAGGACAACATTTTTCTCTACGGCTAGTTTAGTTATATTGAGAACACCAAAATGAGCATATAAAATCTAAAATCTAGTTAGGATGTATGTTTTTTTTAGAGAGTGTAACTTCTTTCTTTGGGATAAGACGATAATGTATGAACAATGTATTTAAAAATTTTACGATGTCGTCCTATGAAGTCAAAAGAGTCTTGGTTATGGGTAATTATAGCAAATATATTCAAATATAGATTTACGTTTGATAGCGAGTGAATCATTTATGCTTTAACAATTTTTCCTTTTTTATTAAGACAAATAATATCAAATTGGTAAGAAAGCAAATTATAGTTAGCTTTAAGCTATATACGCGTCTTTAAGTCCCTTCGATAATATTTTTGGAACAAAATAAGTATCAGTAAATAATATAATTTAAAAATTAAATCATGGGTATCACTGAAACAATATTTTAGAATATATGTGATTTATCAATGTTTTCTATACTTAGATATTTCCTGTTTAAAGCTCTTTCAAATTAAACCCAAGTTAGTAATAAAAGAGAATGTTGAAGCATAATTACATTTAATCTAAATATTATTTCACTAAAACCTATCTCGAAAACTCTTTCATATCACTACAACAAAATCATTAAATAGAAACTAATTTTAGAGACAAAAAAAATTAGTTATTATATTAAATAAATTAGATATTATTTTAGACTATAAAGCTGGTAGTTAAAACCTTGGTAGCTAATTGATACCAATTTAGAAACTAGTTTATAAATTTTTATTAATAATAGAAATTACTTTAGATAACAATAATTTTTTTAGTCTCTAAAATAGTATTTCATTTAGTCAATGTAGTAACTAATTATATTTTGTCTCTAAAATTAGTTTCTATTTAATGATTTTCTTGTAGTGTAAAAAAAATATTCATGCTTTGTTTTTCGAAATCTTTACAAGAAAATATTGTTCATACAAAAAAATTCAGTACAGTTTTAAATTTTATTTTATTTGCACAATTGTATAAAAAAACATATAAAACCAATATGGAAAACGTTTTTCATTCACTAATCATTAAGACACAAGGTAATAAAATCATTTAACCAATAATCTTATTTGAAAACATATAATTCAAGAATATCAAATAAGATTTATAATTGAACAGGCAGTGTCATAAATCATTCAAATAGTAAGAAGGTTAATATGGACATTTCCCTGACGTAGTGATTTGTTTGACCCATTAAAGATGCTTGCATTGTTTGATCTATGCAATCTCCAGCATGCGTCTAATGCTTGTAAGCATGTGCATCTTCCATGTGTTACCCAAGGAGTTCGTCTGATATGATCTTCTAATATATTCATGAACAGTAAGATTGTCTGATAGGATATTTCTCAATTGTATTGTTTGATCCATCACCTGATCTTATCTTCTCAGTAGCTTCATCTGATACGTTCTTCGTCTGATGAGAGCTTCGTCTAACGTGTGTTTTTTCATCTGAGGTTCTTACATGCGCAACTTCTTAATTCCAAGTATTTTCCTTTGGATACATTATCCACTTAGAATATTATTGTAATATAGAAACGAGGGTTGGATTGTCTAACGTTATGAGCATGAACTGTTGTTTGTTGTAAAATCTTTTTATGTTGATGTATTGTCTAGTTAGTCTTATTCGTCTGCTATATTGTTTTTGTCTTAATTTATACTGCATATGAGTGAGCTTTGTCATATCACTACACATCTTATAGTGATTGTTATCATCAAAACATATAGATGCTCATATCATGAGATCGTCTTATGGGTATTAAATCGTCTATTGACTTAAAAACGTTCTTTATCCACACATTGATGAGCGATTTGTGTAAATCCCCAGCAAGATGTCAGAAATCCTTTGTGTATGTCAATTAAGCTCGATAAAAAATCACTCTTTTACTCTATAAGAGAACCGAGTCAGCTATAATACAATCGTGGGTTGTCGTATCCACAGGAAACTAATGATATCACAGTATATTTTATCTTTTATAATGAAGTGAAGCGTAATCTTGAGATGGTTTGCATATATGATGATAATAATAGTAATAGTAATGCTAATAATAATAATATCCTAATAAGTATTTAGATCGAGAGGTAAAGTGTTAGATCAATCATAGAAGTAGAGAAATATCAATGAACACAAATGTTGGAATTGGAATAACCCTGTGACTTTCCTTTATTATTGTTATTCATAGATGCAATGTTTTATTCAAGATATCCTTGTTTGAATAGATAAATCATAGTCAAACCAAGTAGATTTCTCGCACAAGGTTATCTATAACAGTAAGCCACTATTATGATCTTACCTATGCATTAAGATGGAACAGTTCACCATAGTCTCAGCTCCGCACTTTGTGACCATTGAGTCTCATGGCGAACTGAATAGGGTTCAGACACATGAAATCACATTTCGGTCTCATTCATGCCCTATGAACAATCAACGGTCGTTCCTTACCATTGAGCATTAAGCACACTACCAGACCCAAGTAAATTGAATACTAAAGAGAAACATGCATCTAGAACAACAATAACTCTAGAAATAACAATGTCAACCAATCCCAACAAAATATATTTAACAACTCATAATGAAATCTTATAGTACAAAGCAAGATAAGAAGCTAAATTACAATAACAAAGATCCTTTTGATGTTGTTGCCAGCATGGCTTCAAGGATCCCTTTTCAAGATATTTCTCTTCACCTGGTTTGAGGCTCTGGCCTACTTAGCCTTATTTGATTTTGAAGTTCAAACTCTCTGAGCCTGAATCAGCAGAACCTCACTAACTAAGCCTCTCTGAGGATCTCACCTAATCCTTCTTAGAGAAGAATAAAAATATGAGGAATCTTGCAAAGAGAGAGGAAAAACCGCAAACAAACAGAAGGACAAAAAATGACAAATCTGCCCAGCGCAAGGAAAAGGGCTACGTGGATTGGCACAAAAGAACAAATATTGAAAAACTTCCAAAACGTTGAGTGCCAAAGGCACGCACTAAGAGGATTGAGACCAGATGGATCAAGATTTATGGAGTTTAGAAGGGTAAGTGAATTCCAATGGGCTAAATGGTGATGGAATTGTTTAAGTCCCACTTCTTTTTACTCGGGAAGTAGACGAGTCAATATAGTACGATTGAGGGTTGTCGAATTCATAGGGAATTAATGTTATCACTATAGAGTTATATTTCAAGATGAAGTGATACGAAGATTTGAGATGATTTGCATATAGTTTTTATAAAAAAAACTAACTAATAATAATAATACTAAATATCTCTTGTAGTTTCACAATGAATTTTAAGGTTTTGTGTAATTCAAGTTTTGTTCTTCAATATCTTAATGTACTAAATATCTAGTCTTTTCTGAGTTTAATTTCAGTTTTAAGAATTATTTTTAAACGAATGTTGATAATTCAATTCTTTCTTTAATTAAACTTTGGTTTAGTTTTTTGAATAATCTCTTGGGTGCATGATTCAAGAGGTAGAAGATTAAAATATTAAAAACCTTATGAGCACACACATGGAGACGAGTAAGGTACTAAATAATGTAATGGATCCATCTTTCATTAATGAGATTCAATTGTCTTTGGTTGATGCATGTTTGATCTATTTAATTATGTTTAGATGATTGAAAGAATGGTATATTTATCAACGGATAAAGAATTCATTGTTGGAAAAGCTTAAAAGTCAACCTACTTTTTTCTGTTTTTTATCATTTACGTTATTTTCTTCTAAACAAACTCAACCTCCTTTAACTTTATTGTTACTTCTAACCATATTGATTGCAAATAAGTTTTGGATATTGTCTTAATTGGATTTACTATTGGATTTGTTGAGAGATAACTTTGGATCATTTGACCAAAATTATACTATCATTTTTGTGCTGAAATAATTCTAATTTGACTGCTAAAAAAATCTCATTGCCCTATAAGCATAAACTATTGATGGAGGACAATCCTAGCCACCACAACTTGGGCTAAAAAGATCAGATAAGATGGAACATTATTGAGGGAAACACTCATCCTTTGATTCTTCATTCTTTTGAGCCTTGTAAATAATCTATATAGAATAGTGTAGGACATCTTTTCGGGCCTTGTATTATGGGCCAATTAGCATAGGAATTCATGTGCAAATTCTTGTATTCAAAGTAGAATAAAACCCTAACACTAAGAAGAACTGTGTGTGTCAAGCTAGGGTAAATAGGAAGCTTGGACCGTAAGGTAGGGTATGGAGATGCCTTGGGTAGAAAGGTAGGTTTATGACCCTAGCTTTCCATGCAAGCTAAGGTTTGAGAAGTTTCGCATGCAAGTCTCCTAGCCTATAAATAGGGTTATTGTCTCTTGTAATTGCATACTTGATTTGAGTAATGAAACTTTGGTGAAATTCAAAATTAGTTACTCTCTAGTCTATCTTCTAGGTTAGTTCTTCCAAGTAAAGCTACCTTAGGGACCTTTAGGAGTAGGCCAAACCTCTCCTAAGCTCATATAACTCACAGTTTCAGTCCATGTCAACGTCAATGTGCCTACTATTGGTGTCTCATTGATATATTTTGTTGTTTGAATATGTTTTTGTCATCATAAAAAAAAAAGGGAGATCATTGAGCCCTACACGGTCTAATGATCAAGCCATTAGACAGTTTGATGATCATGTCCCTAAACGATCTCATGACTAAGTCCATAGATGGTTTGATGACCAAGCCCTTGGACGGTCGAGTAAGCCTAAGGGTGGGCAAAAAATCTAGTTAGATAAACTGCTCTTCTTTTTGCACTGTTCTGATCCATTAAAGATCCATATATTTCAATCCAGTTTTTATTTCATCTGGATTTTACAATTTTTTTCAGATCAGATTTCCGTTTTGGTTTTATAGATTTTAGAAATTAGAAAATCTGAATTTCCAAATTTTAAACTTTTAAGCTCTCTCTCCACGACCTCTGAGCGTTATGCACTGGAACGACACGAAATGTCAATTTGAGGACAATCTGCATTTGACATTTGCATTTGAGATGGCACTTGGAAAGAGAAAAATAAACTTTTGGATTTAGCTATATATTTTTTTTGGATTTCAGAATTTGAAATGGAAATTTACTTTTGGAACATAGTTCAAAAGAAAAAGATTAATTTTTATTTAATTAAAAATTAATTTCAAATTGTAATTCTGAAACTCGAAAAAATAATTTTGAGTTCGAAATATATTTTCATAAGATTAATTACAAATTAATTACACTACTATAAAATTAATTACAATTGTATAATTTAAAATATAAATTACAAATATTAATTACAGATTATATAATTTAAAATATAATTTTAGATTATACAATAATTGAATGATTGAAAATATATTTAGAGTTAATAATTAATTTTCATAGTTTGACACTGCAAGAATACATCATTTAATTTTTTAACTTTTATACTGTATAATTTGTAATTTTTTTAATCATTTAATCCAGAATATTTTTCATGATATGAAAGGATAATTTTTATATTTTTGAGAGTGCATGGAGGTGTATGAAAAAAATTGATGTTATAATATTATTGTGAAAAAAAAGTGATACTAACTTACATTGTAAGTTAAGAAAAACTGTTTTTTATCATTAATTTAATTGGTTTGGGTTGAAAGTAACTTAGAAATCAACCCCTACTTTTATATTTTATACACTAGATTTGTTTATATAACTAAGCAGAAGGACAGATTAATGCTAGCTCATTCATATCATCCCAATTCAATCAATTCAATCTTCTTTTATAAAATTATGGATGTGGATTTAAATCCAATCTAAATATTTGGATTTGAATTTATAAAAATCTGAATTGTTTTTATAAATCTGGATTTAAAATCTGATCCAAATATTTGGATTTGGATTGGATTTTTCAAAATCCAATCCATGCCCACCCTTAGGTAAGCCCCTAAATGGTCTCAACCAACTAGATGGTTTGTTGAGACACTAGACAATCTATTGACCATTAAACGATCTGATAACCAGGATATCATATGTGGTGCTTATGTTCTTATATTTTGATGATAAAATCTGATTGGATGACTTACTTGTATACTGGAAGATCTAAAAAACATTTCTACACCTATAGTACTCATTAGACGGTCTAATAGACGATTTGAGCATCAACAACATAAGTTCATGATAAATAGTTTGAGTGTCTATAAAATATAATTCATTATACAATTTGATAAGTTTTGTTAGGTGTATAAAAAAATTCAGACTGAATGAGTTACTTTGTTCTAACAACGATTTGTACAACTATAATATAAAGTATATCCTTCAAGCATCTACAATTTGTTCATGTTAGAAGATATGACTAACATGTTGAACAAATAAAATGTTTTGATTATAATTGTTAAACAAAATCTTCTAAATTCATATATCTATTGAAACCATGTTCAAATAAAGAGATCTTTTCCAGAAACGAAAAGATTTTAATATGCACAATGACTATGTTCGACCCTATTTTTTTTTGTATATCCTTAAAATCGATCTTTTCCTAAATAGATTTGTTCAAATAAATCTTGTGAATATATTTTCTAATAAATTGTGAATACCTCTCAATATCCTTTAACCAAAAATTATTTGAACAAATTGAAAATCTCAAATACCCTATTTTCGTCTCACACGTTATGCGTAATGAAATAAGTTTTTGATTATGTTTTGATTTGCTTTTACTAACCCTTATTGCAAATACTTTCGAATTTTTTTTCTTAAATAGATTTGAAGAAAAAACAAATTAGAAGATTGCAAATCCAAGCTTTCTGTTTTGAGCGTCAAGAACGAAAAAGATGAATACATGAAAATATTGTAATATCCAAACAAAACGAATTCAACTGCCCATGTAAAGATATATGGAGATTAAAGGTCGAGAACAAAGTAAGGGCAAGCCAAGAAATAAAAAGAGATATTGTGATCTTGTTGAAAATATTTAGAGTTGTAATGGGCGTCTGATATAGTCTTTAGAACATTTAGTCTTTTAGGTTGTGTGCGAAATTGATGCAATCTTGTTTTTCATCCTTTCTTTGATTTGTTGTTTGACATTTTTGGACGGATTGATGGAAGAAAAATGGAGATTCAATGGTCGATGTATTTAGATTGGAGAAGGTGAATTCAGCTAGTAGAAGTAGATGTTTAGAAGAGGTGATGCCAACTTTTAAAGAAGTTTTAAGCTAAACACTCAAAGGTGTTAACAAAGAGAGAGCTAGGAGACCAGTGAAGCTAAATTTTGGCAGCATTTCATTAGTTCAATCCAAGCTGATTTAAAAGAGGATTAACACCTCTATTTATAGTTCTAATTGGAGACAAAACTTAGAAAATATTCTCCACTTATAAGATGACAAGTGGCATCTTGTCATTGGAGCAAATTCTCTCAAATTAGAAGATGATAAGTAGCGTGTCTTTAATGGATGAAATGGTCTCCATTGAGGATATGCCAAAGTGGATGCTCGTGTGTTCCTTGCCAATGCACAGTTGGACGTTCATGTTTTCCACGTCACAAGTGATGTTCCATGCTTCTCCAAAAGAATGACCTAGACACTCTGTTTTACCTTAAACGATCTAGGGTTGCATTAGGTCTAAGAAGGCTCAATTTTAACCCCCTAGCTAGAGTCTCTTTTCTTATTTATACCCTTTTTACTAAGCCTAATACATGATAAAAAAAACAAAACTAAAAGCTACATTACATTGTACAAATTTATTGGACTAGAAAATTGGAAGAACAGTCAAAAATTAATTCTCCATAAAAGGAGAGTCTTTTGAGCACCCTCTTCTTCTTCCAACCTTCTTGCCACGGGCCTTGTTAATGGCCTAATTTATGTCCTTCTAGATGGTCCTGCATAAGAAACCATTGTAATTCTTCACTTTGTGAAGCTATACCCATGTGAGCTTTCTTTGTGCTCTCTTTAAGAGTGTTCATTGTTTCTTTTGAGAGTACTAATACTCGTTGTAATCTGGAGAGGTGAGAATACTTGTTAAACTAATTGGTTAGTGGAAGCTCTTAAGCAGTTAGTTAAGGGGACTAAACATAGCCTGAGTTTGAGTGAAGCAAGATAAATTATCGTGATGATCTCTTGTTTACTCTTGTTGTTACTTATGTTTTAACTCTTACTAGAAGATAATATGTTAAACGGTCCCATAAAAAGGTTTGTATTAAATGATACACTAAATTGTCTATTAAATATTCTACTTATTTCATCTTATGTGAAAAAAGCCTAAGGCTTCATTCAACCCACCCCCTGCCCCCTTTTGGAGCTAATTATACCTACAATGAACTCATGGTTGACCAAAGGAATATAATGCAAATACAGATGGGAAAATATAGCATATCCTATGAACGCATAATAGTAGGCATAATACAATCTCCAAGAAATCAAAAAATCAAGACAAATGTGAATGGATTTCTTTATATTTTAGCATACCAGAAGGTAACTTAAATCAAAGGGTGAATCAAGAATGATAGAATTTTCATTAGACGTTTTTCAACTCTTAGTGTTTAGGTTTGTACTTTCACTCAAAGCACTTATGCAGAAAAACACTACCATAGCCTTAGCAAGACTTTAATATCCACAATAATTAACAACATGTAATCAAAGATAAAAAGGACTTCAAATAGGATGCAATGGGGACAAGGTGAACGTAGGTCAAAATAAGGTGTTCAGTCAATAGACAATTCAATACCCATCCAACGATCTTTTGATATGAATGCGTATATGTTTTGATGATAACAAACACTAAAAGGTGTGTTATGGTATAACAAGCTTACTCATGCGCAGTGTAAGTCTAAACAAAATTAAAAAATACATTAAGCAAGACTCACTAAACAATATAAGAAGGTAACTTAAATCAAAGGGTGAATTAAGAATGATAGAATTTTCATTAGACTTTTTCCAACTTTCAAGTGTTTAGGATTGTACTTTCACTCAAAGCACTCATGCGGGAAAACACTATCATAGGCTTGGCAAGACTCTAATATCCATAACAATTAGTAATCAAAGATAAAAAGGACTTCAAATGGGATGTAATGGGGACTACGTGAATGTAGGTCAAAATAAGGTATTAAGTTAGAAGACGATTCAATATCCATCAAACGATCTCATGAAGTGAACGTATATATGTTATGATAACAAACACTATAAGGTATGTTATGGTATAACAAGCTCACTCATGTGCAGTGTAAGTCTAGACAAAAATAAAAGAGAAAACGAGCAAGACCCATTAAATAATACAACAAGAGAATGTTGTTAGACGAAATAATGTTCAGATGATCTAGTCTTCATGTTCACTATGTAAATGAGTATTATTCAAAGAAAACACAAAAAATAAAGAACGTTGCACAAAAAAGACCATCAGATGAAAAAGCACCACATAAGACGAAGTGCTCGTCAAACAAAGGATACATAAGACAAAGCTCACAAGAAAAACACATTAGATGAAGGATCAAATGGGAGCATGGATTCTACCGTCTATTGTGACTCAAAATCCAAAGTTAACAATAATAACACTTAAGACTCAAATAAACTCAATTAAATGAATCTCATTTAAAATAGTGGATATATTTATTGTTACAGTCTAAAAAATTATAATCATATGTTTTAAGTGGGAGTAAAATTATGCTCATCACTAATAATTATTTGTCTATTATCAAAATTAATTAATGAAGATTACATAGTGTTAATTAAACTATTATGATAGTGTTGATTAAACCATAGTTTGTTATGATGAAATCCTGGAACTTTAAAATGTTAGATAAACTTAACTAAGAAAAAAATAATAATAATCCTTTTGGAACAACATAAATAATCAGGTGAGAAATGATGAATAATCTTTCAATGTACTCAAATTCATTTAATGAGTTTACCTCTTCAACAACTATTTCTCATACACGTACACATGACCCAAAGATCAAATTCGTGATCACGTGTTTAAGGGAAAAAATTAAAATACACGAATTTGGACTTTAAATATTTGTATTGACACCTCAAAATTTGTAATAACAAAATGCATAATACATCACATGATAAGACTTTTTATTGTGTTATAGGTGAGTTTCAAGTGTAGTTTTACCAGTACTAACGACTTTTTAATTAATTAGCTATAATAATAGGATATTTAATATCAGTTATAAATGTCAAAAACATAAAAGTTACAAGTTCCTACCTACCTGATTCACAACTACGCTTTCAAATTTAAATTCTTAGATTAATATAATGTTGTTCCATTTATTGTGTCGAATCTACAATTCGGTTCCTCTATTTTAATAAATTCGTTATATATATCTTATTCTCAATTTTATCTACTTTAAATTTGTGATTTCTTACATTCTAATTAATTAAATTGTTCTTTATATGTAACTTAAACGAATATATAAACTTAGGGTTAAATTGAATAAAAAATAAAACATATACAAAATTAAATATTGGACCAAAATTACATATCTTTTTAAAATTGGAAAAATAATTGAATGCTTTAAAATGAAAAAATCAAAATTTTATATAATTATTTTTTAAAAATGGTGATTTATCACTTAAATAACTACAAATCATAAAATAAAATCTGTTCATGTTAATATCTTGTAAAGCAGAGTTTTGCGAAGTAAATTTTTGTTATTAAATATTGTATCGAACAATTTACTATCAATAAAATGACTTCATGGCCCAATGGATAAGGCGCTGGTCTACGGAACCAGAGATTCTGGGTTCGATCCCCAGTGAAGTCGTTACAAGTACATTTATTTGTTTAAAATTTTATTTGTTTAAAATTTTTATCTGCTTATTATTTTTATCTGTTTATTAGTTTTATTTTTATTTGTTTATTAGTTTTATTTTTATTTGTTTATTATATTTATTTTTATTCGTTTATTTTTATATTTTTTATTTGTTTCTTTTTATATTATTTATTTTACTAAAAAAATTAATTAACTTGGATATAAAATGAATTACGATAAATTATAGAAAAAAAGGCATTATAGTATCTGTTTAATTGCATTTTTAATTTTAGGTAAGGTGAAAATATTTAACGCAAATAATTATTCATTATACCGTTTTGAATTTTTTTGTATTGGTTGATGTTAAGGTAAACAGACACATGAAATTTGTAACGATAGCATTTCTATTTCTTGGGTAGTTGCTGTCAGAAAAAAAAGAAGTTAATTTCATAGTTAGAAGAGTACACAGATGATCTCGTTAAGCTGTAATAATTTACTTTCGCAGCAGCAATGAGTGAAGAGAACTACTACACTAGCATAAAGTCAGCGGCATTATTTCCTATGCCTGCTGCTGCATTCTTTCGCTAACAAGGATAGAAAATAGTTGTTGTAGAAGAACATTGTAATGTTCATTTACACTCTTGGAGAATATCACATAGTTGCTTGAGGGTGTTGGAGAAATCTCCAAGGCTTGTTATGAGTTGGTCCCCTTGGCGTCTTGTAAAGTCAGTACATGAGTCCTCTAAATTCTCTGTTGCTGATTTACTGGCAATTGCTTCAATCTCCACTGCCAAGTTATGCAATTTCAGAGTCAATGTTTCCTCATTTTCTTCCCTGCTGGCTGCTATCTTTTCAACAGTAATTGGCTTCGGGCTTTCAATAAGGTGGTTCTCATGAACCTCTACTTTGGGAAGGCTCTTTGGTGGCATCACTAAATGCTTTGGAGGCCTTTCTGCAATACATTTCAACTTAGGTCTTGATTCTAGGAAGTCTTTCAAATATTCGTCTTCTGAATCATCATCCTCAGGCTCTTCTTCATCCCTGTCCTCAGGCCTTTCTTCAAGACATACTTTGGCCTTTTGAACGCGGTGTCTAAATTTACTTCGTGGCCCTTTTCTTTTGGACCCTATTCATTCAATTCGCATAAATTCACAAAAATTCATCAGTTTGGAAACTCACAAGGTAATGCTCCAAACGGGATAAAACAACTTAGCCACATTCATTGACTAAATAATTAGAAAAGTGGGGGAAAAAAGAAGAAACAACATGTGAAATTATATCGTGTTGATAAAAACAATTCCTAGTGCTATACTTTAATTTTCACAATTCAAAAGCAGATTAAGAAAAATTGGTGCGAAGATTGACAATTGCTACCACTTAACTCTAAGTATGAATGGCCATTTTATATTTAAACTGCCTTAGAACACCAATGAAAGGCCAAAATCAATCATACTTAAAAAAATTTATGCTCAATTACAATTTGTAGGAGTCACAGTTTTCTTCTCTCAACTTGCTCTTCCCTTGTGTTAAAAAAGGAAAAAGAACCAACATCAAATATCATATACAGACTCTTGTGTCCTATGAGATGTGTATCATTCTTCCTTTTATATCTCCAAACTTATTCAACAAGTAGTTGGTCCAAGTGAAACTAAACTCAATTTTATTAAACAAGGTCTCACATTTAAACCTTGTGAATTAAAAAAAAATCTGATTGAAAGGAGAGACTCTACTAAAGATGACCAACCAAGTACTTCCACGGAGATTAGTCGTTGACCAAGTAATATCTAGAATTTGTACCAATAAAATGTGTACCAACCTACTCCCAAACAGAAGTACACTCTGATTATCACAGATATCAGAATCAAATCCATTATAAAAATAGATCAATCACTTGATCAATTGAGTAAAGCGCAAGGAGACAAACTAAGTAATGGAAAGATTGACAGTTTACTTAGCCTCATTTATGGAGGCCAAAAGGCCTATAAATATAAGCATATGCTAAAGGAAGTATCATTTAGTTCTCTTCACTCTCATTATTATTTTGTGTTTCTACTTACTTGAGCGTAGGAGAGTATTCTGTAGGCAGACCTCTATTTGGTACTCAAATTTTACAACCAAAGCTCATTTCTTAGTAGCCACAACTTGGCAAAGAGATTTGTTCCTTTCCACAAAGCATTTAGTAAGAATATTTGGTGTCTATTGTGTGGCCCAAAGGAAGTTTTGATTTAGTTGAGATAACGATGGCAAGGAGCATGGCCACAGTTCATCATTGGAAGAAGGATGTTTTCCAACGGTGCTCACCAAGGTATTGGGCACATCATGGAATTGGAGAAGTCCTTGGTAGAGCACAACCTAGCTTTCTCTTCCAAGGTGAAAAAGGTCAAGTGGCTTGCAGAAGAGAAGGCAACATAGAAGAAAGAGAAAGAAGATTTGGCAGCCAAGCTGAGTACTCTGAAGAAGCAGCTTCAAGGCATCAAACACAATAAACAAGCCTCCTCGAGGTCTTATGTGAGAGCACCCAAAATTCAGCACTCTCTTATTAGAGAGGACTTTTGTTTTGAGATAGTAATCAACACCTGATAATTATGACACAACTCCACCTTCTAAAATGTAGCTAACACCTAAGCTTGGACAATCTCTCTCCAATGTCTCAGTTGCTTGCAATCTTTGCAAACATTTTTAGGATTAACCTTTGTCTTCAACTTTTTAACCTTCTTATCAATCTTAAAGACCACTAATCTAGAAGATGATGCATCTTTTACACTCTCGGATGCTTTGAGGGGAAGCTCCCTAGAAGAGAGGCTAAACTTAACCTCTTCAAGCGTAATATAGTCCTTCTATACACTCAAAGAACTTGCCAAGTTCTCATAGAACAGTAGGAGAAAAAGTCAACAAAATCATTGTACGTCTTCATCTTTTACCTTGACGTTAATGTCTTGGAGCTACATCAATATTGAATTGAGCTTATCATAATGAGCATTTAGTGGAGTACCCTTTGTCACAAGGAGCCCAAATGACCTCTTATTCAACAAAAGTTTGTTACAAATGGACTATGTCATGAAGAGCTTCTTCACCTTTAGCCACCTTTAGCCCTTCATGTAAATGTATTCTCCAATGCAACAAGTTCCATGCCGTTAGGCCCATTTGGCATCTCCCATGCAAGGGCAAGGATCATGGATCACAACCTTCTTGCTCACAGACCCAATGATCCATTCAAGTGTTGTTGCAACCAGTCAGGGAACCCAGAGTCAATCATGGTTTTTCCCCATCTTTTAATCGTCATGATGGGACGGAGGGAAAAATTAGCCTTCTCTAACCATTTTCTGAATAGGGCCAATCCACCTGATTATGTTTTTTTTTTCAGAAGGCGGGGGACTGGGTGCTTTGCCAACCCTAGTTCTGAATTACACATTCTAATCAAAAGCTGGGGAGTGGGTACCAAGCCACCCCTAATTCTGAAGTGCGTACTCTGATCTAAAGCTATAAAAAATATGCAGCTTATAGTTCTACTGCAACTTATTACCGGACAAATTAAATTCCATAGTTTGTTCATTACCTTTTACTAAGCAAAAAAAGAAATCAGGATCTAAACAAGTTTATGGTTAAAAATGCCTTCAATTTATCTTCATGAATTTTTAGTCATTAATGAGCACTCTAAATCAACCAAGGCCCCTAAGCCTACTTTCACCAAACTAAACCTTAAACAGTAACATTGATAATAGGCTTCCTTTACGCTTTATATAATCACCAGTCAACGACACTATCATCTGGCATCCTTAAGAGCACAGGAGTGCTTTTAAACCAGCCTACCAACCAAATATTGCGTTAATAAAGACAAATAAGTTGTATGACTGGTAAGTCGGAACCTCCTCTAACACCCCCCTTACATGACAGCACGAACAACTAACCCATATGGCCACAAATACTTCAACTTGTTCAATTAGGTATTTTTACTAGGACCATAAGTTATTGCTATCAGCCAAGATACAAGGCATAAATTCCACATTTCAACACTCTATGTTTAAATGCATTGAATCAAACTACTTAGTCAACCAATCACCGTAACAAAGATTGTAGCAATCATATTCAGACCAAACTTAAACTGTCATATATGGTAAGTTCAGAGAATACGTATATTAAATTCCTAAATTACTGATAATTCAAGCTCAAATGAATAAATAACAGATTACATAAAGATATTTTACACTATTATCCAATCACAAACTATTGTATATAATAAATTATATGAAACATAAAAATTTATTGAATTTTAGAATTTAGTTTAAGGATAATTTCTATATGGCCAATGTGTAAAATTTTTAACGGTAGTGCATACACCTCAGTAAAATTTGAGTACAATCTGTAAGTATAAAGAATTTTTTTGTCAACAAATTAAACATCACCCTCACACAGTACACACGACTTCTTTAAAATAATTATTAAAAAAATAATGATAACTTCATTCATATGAATTAGTGATTAGATGAGCATCTGAAAAATCTTAACACTAATTCTTACACTATATATAGTTTCCAAAATTAAATTAACCGGTAAATAATATTAGGCGTAACATTCTTCCAATATCACAACGACACAGAGTTCACAGAAACATTGGAACGGTGCGTACCGATTTCCACGGTGGCGTCACGCGCATCGTTCCCTGCATCGGTATCGCTCTCGGGATCAGCCATGCCCCGCTCCTCACGCGCCCTCACAACGCGTTCGACGGCCTCAAACAATTCGTAATCGAAATCCGGCGGCAACTTTCCTCCAGCAGCGGCGGTTCCCTTGAAGCGGTCGTAGTCAGAGAGCAACGCATGCCACTTGCGGCGGCACTGCGAGAGGTTGCGCGGCACGTCCAAGGCAGCGCAGTTCTGAGCAATGATGTTCCACTGTTGGTAGGAGGAGAGCGCGACGGAGCAGTCAGCTTCCACCGCCGCGACTTCGTTCACCAGAATGAGCGACTCGATGACGCTCCAATCCGGAGCCGCTTGGGAGCGCGTGCATCGAAACGCGCTAGCTGTACCCGAAGTGTAGGTGACGTCATCGTCGTAATCCTTCATTTCTTCTTAGCTTGGATTTGTTCCAATGTAGAAACCAGAAAAGGAAGCTCGACGAGAAGAAGGAGGTGCTTTGTGGCATTTGCACTAACCATGTCCGAAACCCTTGCTCCGATTCTTGCTAAAAACGTCGTCGCATTGTTAACCAATGTGTCAGTCTTTTTTTTGTTAAGAAATATTTATACTGTGAATATCTCCACATTGTTATAGAAAAATTTAAGGTTTTTCAAATCAGTTTTTAAATGTTATAAATTAAAAAATAAACATTTATGAAAGTGTAATTTTATGTGAATTCAGAATAAATTATTAGGATTAATTATAATTTCCATTCTATATTTTTAAAAGTATGTAATTTTGTTCTTTTAGTTTTTTTTAAGTAACTTTGATCTTTATATTTTTTGTAAAATCTATCATTTAACTCAATTTTTGTTATGCAATTTTGGTTTTATATTATACTAAAATCATAATTGTTCTTGAACATTTTTCTCTTGTACAATTTAGATAGCCGTTTTTATGACAAAAATATTATTAAATTTTAAAATAATAATAATAGTAGGTAATAAAAAAAGTAAGAATTCACATTTTCAACTAAAGTGTTAATAAAACTTTAAGTGGATTGTTGAAGTATAAATTGTCTACCATTCATATGTATATATTAAAATTACAAAATGTTAGACCTAATATAAAATTTATAATATACGTTTACACACTTAAGTGTCATAACATAATATCATTAAGTGTCAACACTCAATGCGCTATATAGTGTAAAAGAATATAGTAGGAATATTTTAATCTAAAACTATTCATCATTAATAACATGTTTTCCAAATCCAAATATAATATCTCATACATAAAAGGAAAGATATGATATAATAGAAATTGTAAAATCAAATATTAACAAAGCATAAATTGGACAAATTCAAAAAAAAAACTATTTAATTATTAAATAATTGTTAAAATTTTAAAAATATCATAAACTTTTATATTTGATATTGCTTTATTTATGTTACTTTTCTTTTTCATTTGATATTTATAAATCTTTTTTCCAATTGACGTTAATTGAATTTTTTTAATTTAATTACAATTATTTATATTCGTTTTGATCAAGATTATTTTTATGATGTTGATGATAAAAGAAAATGAATGTAGACATCAACGATAAAATAATCACGATAGACATTTGTTGAAAAAAAAATAAGAGTTATCAAAACAACACTCATTCCACTCAATCAAAGATCTTCTCCAAGAACACCCAACATGTTCCAAATTTTTGAAGTTGATGAACTTTCTTGGCATGACCTATAGTTCAGAAAACATCAACAATGCCTCTGCTATAGAGAAGATGAATGGTGTCTTCTAAATGTCCTTATTTGGAGCTTGAATTCTTATGATGAAGTTTTGAGAGATGGAGAGGATTCAAGCTAATCAAATTTTCTTTCAAGAGTATAAGCATGCAATGAAGCTTGAGCATCATGTTAGATTTTCTTTGTGTTTTGGTGCTCAATTTGAGACATTAAAGTCATGCCAACTTTTTCTCTAAAGGATGACTTAGTTCTGACACCATCATTTCTCTCACCTAAGGTTCAATCTTAAGGATGAGACGAAATATGTTTCCACTCCCTCGTAGGGGTCTGACCAAAGTGAAAGGGTTCAGATGGTCCTTCATTTAACATGTCAGCTTCGTTTGTCTCTTTCGGTGCGTTTGATCCATTTGCTGCACCAACCAACGATTCTTCGTCTAATCTTCTTTCTTTTTGTTAGGTTATTGATCTACATATCTGCAAATTCATGATGAATATTTGATAGTCTCTTGTTAGTTTGTTCCCGTACAACAGGTATATTCTGCATCTACCATTAGATGGAGGTTGGTGCATTCGTATGTGTTAGAGCCTGACCCTGAGTCTAAGTCTTCCCATGTTTTCATCATACTTTTTTTCTTCAATTCTAATTTCCTTTTCAATTTAAGACATTCTAATCGCATGTCTTGGCCTCCCACATTCAAAAACAGATGATACCTTGTGAGGCTTCATCCTTCCTTTATCTGGATGAGTTTTCCTTTCTCGCGAGAGGAAACCTTCTTTTTCCGAGAAATTGCTTAAAATTTTAAGACATTAATAAGATTTCACCATCAGTTGATTTGACTTAGTCAACCTTAGATATCACCATTATTCTCTAGAGCCTTAAGAGCTTGCTCTCTTATTGTTTGGTAACCATTTGTCTCAATGATGTTTCTTTTCTAGCCTACAATTTCTTTTTTATGACTGTCATAGCCTCCTTCTACCCTTTATCCTTCAAATGGATTTCATGAACTCTTAAGATCCCGAGGGGCTCGTCTCAAAGTGAGCCTTTTTTAGGTCTTTGGTCTCTACGATGGTTGTCATCTTGGCCTCCCAAAGATTCTTTCAATAACATCCTTTGTAGATTGACCATTCATCATGGTGAGGAACACATGTCGAGGTGTGATACATTGAGATTTTTTTTTTAATTCTTCCACTGTGTATGGATTTTCTATCTCTGCGTCCGATCCAGGGTCATATCATGTGTCAAAATAACCTTAAGTATTCTTTAAATTTTTCTTTTAAATTTAGGATCCTTAGTGACCTTAAAAGTACAAGTTGAATGCATAATGTTATTTCATTTTAAGTTCAATTAAAAGGTAAGTTTTGCAAGAGGCAAACGACTCTCTCTCTCTCTCTCTATATATATATATAAATGCTTTGACCCTCTTGCCCACAATTCTACAAGGGATGTGCAACTTGAAAAACAAGCCAAAATGCAACTGCAAATGAACAATTTTCGGGGGCCCTCCTTGCCAAACAGAGACTGCCTCCTTTTGGACTATAAGTGGCCTATGACACTTGGTGTGGGACTTCAAATCTTCACTCTAGTGTTGACACAAAAAAAAAAAGAGTTTTTTCCCCTAGAGTTGGCCATCCAAGTGAGGCCTAAAAGGAGGTTGAATTAGGGCTCAATTGAGGCCCATATGTGCCTCTATAAAACCCTATAAAAAAAGAAGAAACTACTCTTATAGGAGGAGAGCCTTATTCTTGAATGTTTCTTCTTCTTCAATCTTCCTAGCCATGTACATTGCCAAAGACCTAATATTGTTAGTTTTGGATGATTGTCTCTTTTATACCTTTGTCACTTTTTGTGTCCAAAATTTACTATTGTGAGCTCAAACAACCTTAAAATGTTCTTGAGCATGCATAATACCTCTTATATCATAGTTTAGACCATACTTATATAATGTAGGCTTAACATTTAAGAAAATGACATTTACAATTTCTAATCTCTCTACAAATTTGAAGGTCATGCATACAACATGCATCCTTCTTCTCCATATTTTTAAATTTCAAAATATTATATTCATTAGTTTATTCAAAACGTGACATCTTCTCATTAGATGCAGCTAGATCAAACTTGAGTATTTCATTTTCTAAAAATAAATTTGAATTTTTATTTTAAAATAAAATATTGTTCAAAGATGTTGCAGCTATTAAAAATATCTCTACATGATAAATCATCTTCATCAAACAATGAATATGAAGAGTCTAAATATGTTTAAAAAATAGAGGAGTTAGGATTTTAATTATATCTCATTTGTAGTTTTGTTATATCTTATATTTCATGCTTGAAGTGTTGGATTTATTTCCTCTACATGTTGTCAGGGACTCAACTCTTTAGAGGCAATCTCTGGTACCAACTATGAAAATCAGAGAAAACAAAAGAAGGAGGATTGAATTGAGTTTTAATTAAGTTTAAAATATTTTCATAAATATTCTCTGATGATGGTTATTCAGATAATAGTTTTGTTTACCAAGTAATTAGACAAAACATTTTGCATGATAAAAGCACAATATACACAATGTTACAATTTAACTGATTTTATGGATTTTAAACATGTATTTCTTCTAACAGTTTGAAGGCATTTTAAACACACATGCATGACATGTTTATAAAAGCATAATGCTAAACAGAGCATGATAATGTTTAGTATGAAACAAAACTTTAATCAAGACCACAGCATATACAATTATTTATAGCGCAGTTAAACAACTTCAAATATTTTTAAATCATTTTTTATGCAAAAATTTCAATTTTAATCAAGACCACATCATATACAATTATTTATAACACAATTAAACAACTTCAAATATTTTGAAATCGTTTTTTTTATGCAAAACTTTCAATGTTTCCATATTAAAATTATCATATTTTTTTTGTCATAATGCAAAATCATTATGTTTGGAAACAACAACAAATTGCCATACATTTTATTATTAGGTTCAACAATTTATGTTAAGTTTAAAATGAATTTTACTTTTATTGGGTTTAAAAGAAATGTGTTAAACATATTCACACAATGTGCACTCGAAATTGAAAGTTAACTTAGTGCTCTAAATAAAATTAAAACACACCATATATGTCTGATGTCCTCTCTGTTTAGACACCCATAATCGTGCAATGTAGGCAAAGCGGAAGGAATTAAAAGAAAATAATGTAAGTGGGAAAAGTTTTAGAAAGGGCTATTGATGATGGCATAAGTAAGTTTAAGTTTCAATAACTCCAATATTTTATATAACCACATTATAACTCTCAATATTATTATTTTAATATTTTTTTCATATAATAGTAGTATTTGACGTAGAAAATATAATTCATTCCATTTCTGCAGAATATACCCTTGTATCGTGCAAGATTATAATACAACACTTGGCACACATGTACTCTTAACCTATTACGTTTACGGATATAGCAACATTTGGCACATAATCTAGGAAGTGGGTAACTCCGTGTAATCAAATTTCTCTTCTTCCTTGCCTGCTGAAGGTTCAAGTTTTTGCTGCGGAGCAGGACCATAAGCCCAACATATAGCAAGAAAGTATAAGTAGTTAAGTATACCTAAGCAAGTGAGCAGTGCATAATAGTAATTCAGATGACCCTTGTTAATGTTTGTTGAAAGCCAGCTCTCGTTCCCTCCAACACTAGTGACCTTGTCCACAATGCTCACCAACAAATTTCCAAATATATCAACAGCAGCAAGCTGAAGAGTGAAAAGGGCCATTGCAAAACTAGACATGGACTTGGGTATATAAGTGTAGAAAAACTCAACCTGACCAACCGGATTGAAGCCCTCAGCAATTCCAAGAAAAACAAACTCAGGAACTAGCCATAAAACTGACATGTGAATTACAGAGTCAGGTTGGTCCTCAAAACCTTCTTCAATGGCCGCATTTCGTCTCATAGTTTCAACTACAGCTGATGTTGCCTTGCTTGCGCATACGAACAACAATCCTATCCCTATTCGAGATCTACAGCTGAATCCTCTGGGCATGCTCATGTATTTTGCAAGAAGAGGTACCATTACACGGTCATACGTGGGAATGATTATTGATACAGTGATTACAATGACAAGATTGAAGGATCCTGCAGGCATTTTGAAAGTGCCAAATAGTCTTCGGTCCATGGTATTTGCTTGGACAGTAGAGAATGTTGCTTGGGAGGCAACCATAAAGATGCCTGTAGACCACATAGGAAGGACTCTGAGCAAAGATTTCAGTGACTCCACCTGTCCTACTGTGCATTGGTTCCATGGATCTAAAACTGATGCGTCTGGGTTTGATACTGTCTCGGGATTTCTTATTATGCAAGCTTTGTTCAAACACCTATAAAAGAATATAATAGTAACTCACTGCAAATTATTCATAAAATATTATACGACAGGAGCATGAATGTGTGATGGAATTACTATGCATTCCCAAATTAAGTAGAATTTGTAAATAAGAAGCTGAAACATCTTTAATAGATAATAACAAATTACTCAACAAAGTTAACATATAATTGGCATTATCCAAATATTGGAGATATCATTTGCTGTTAATCATACGAAATATATGGGGGCAAAAAAAACATTTGAGAGTGAAATTGAGAGGAAATTAGATCAGGAGGGCAAGCACAACACAAGTACCTAAGGCTATCAGTAGGGAGCACCAGATCTGAATCACATTCTTGATAATACTGATCAAAACTATCAGGAAGGCAAAGTTTTCTGTTCTTTATGGCCACCACAACTACTTGAACAAAACTAATGAGTAAGCTATGACCGGGCTTTGCTTTAACATAGATCGGTGAACCAAGAATGAAACTGACAGCCGATATGAACATTAGCACAGCAGGTACTCCAAAACCAATTTTCCATCCAAGATTTTCTTGAATGTACACAATTACGCTCAAAGCGAGCACAGTTGATAACGCAATTGAGGTATAATACCAATTAAAGTAGCTATCCAAGAGCCTCCCGTTATTGGACCTTTCTCTAATTGTCAGTTGATCTGCTCCAAATGCTATGGAACAAGGTCGGATGCAACCAGCTCCAATGGAAATTAATCCCAAGGAAATGAACAAAACTGCTAGTTGAGCTCCGGTAGCGGAGCTGCAGTCTAGCATGAATGATTCACACGAAGTTCTTAGCCCTGGTATCATGGCAGTTAACCACAAAATGGTTAAACCCTGTGAGAGACAAGAAATATTATCACAGCATTAGGAAGGTAAGCATCAAAGAATCATGGATGTCAGGTTCTTCTTAGCATATTTCCTGAGGAAAACAAAGCAATGGAGCACTACTGACACCCTTTGGAAGAGTACACAAAACTAAACCATGGCTGATTACTCTAGCCTATACCAGCTAAAGCAATTATAAGTAAATGAGCATTTGATTTCTTACAAAAGGTTGATTTTCGCGGGGACGGGGGATGGTAGATGCTTCGGGGACATCCGATAAAAAAAACTTGTTTTGAATAAAAATAACAAACTTTAATTTTTCAAAAGACAGTCTCAGAAGCAATTGTTTGTTCTGTTGCTGTTTAACAAGCACCTGCAGGATCAATCCCATGGTTTTAATAAAAATCAGTGCTACTACCAAAATTGCTGTTCATTATGATATTCCACAAAGTTTTCAATCTTGTTCAAGAGAAGACATTTTTCAAATTTTATAGTGTGTGTATGCAAACATTTTTTGATGAACAAAAATACGATTCTTAATTAATTAAAAAACTTATTTCATGTAAATTCTTAAAATATTATTTAACCTAAGAAGAAGCTTAAAATTATCCAAAAATGAAGATAGTATAACAACCTGTTAACTTCTCAAAATTATAATTAAATACAAAATGAATTTCTACAGAATTTTTGAAAAATATTTCTTCTTTCCCAAGGTAATTTACACTTATGTCAAGAAACATTTTTATTAAAATAACCTCTTTTTTTCTCGTTTTACTTTTATCTGGGGATGTAATTTATTTGGAGGGCAAATTAGGGGAAAAATCAATATTTTGCAAAAAACTAACATCAACAGATTGGTGTTTTGTGTGTGTGTGTGTGGAAATTAATACTTCAATCAGTTTGAAGTGGAAGAAATAAATCAGTATTATAGAAAAAATAGAGAAATCCTTATTTACTTAATTCTAGAAATGAAAATTCCCAATTTCAAAAGTTAAAGATAAAAATTAAAAACAATTATTGGAGATAACTAACCAAAATTAGCATACGATGGATCAAGTAATTTCAATTTGGTTTTCATTTTTAACATGCAATGATGAGATGAGACTTACAAGAAGGCTGGAGAAGGAACCGATGGAAATGACGAGGAAGCGACCAAAGTAAGAATCGGAGAGGAAGGCTCCGAAGATGGACAACACATTGGACATGGCAGACCAAGTGTTCATCACTTTTGTACCTTCCACAATGGCCATTCCGTAACCATTAATCAGGTAAAGTATCATGTTGGGCATGATTCCGTAGCTGGCCACCTTCTCCAGACACTCGTTCACTGAATTGAGTCCAGAATGACAGTAACCAAAACGACGCCATTTACCAAACAGCGAAACCAGTTTACAGTTAAGAAAGTCAACGCGCGGGAGAGAATTGTACCTATGATGAATGGCATGGTTCGCAAACCACCCTTTCCCTTTTCGGATTCAGAAGACGAAGAAGTTCCATTTTCCAAGAGATCATCGTTGGCCGCACCCCAGGACTCCATTTTTTTTCCGTTTCTTCTTGGATGCAGCACGTCGGTGGAGAAAGGGTTATTGTTTCAAAACAGAAAAATGTTTCATGATTCCCAAAGTGATGAAGAGGAAAAGAAAAGGGTGATAAATTTCTTAGAAATATGACATGATAAAAGGAAAGAGACACAGAAGTTTGTGATAGTTGTCTGTATGTGACATCTCAACTAAAATGCTCGTGAGTCAAAGGCATTAAAATGTGAAGCGTTTTAGTTTTTGTTTTGATTTATATCTAAATTACAATTCTATAAATTATTATTTTATTATAGTATTTTATTTATATTTATTATTTTAATATAATATTTCATTATAAAAAATAATTGTTAAGTGAATATAAATAAAATACCTAGTATTGAAAAGATATTTTTCATTTTGTTTAAAGATTTTATCCATTTGGATATCTATTATATTTTTCTTGATTGTACTATCATATAATTGAGAGGGTCTATGTCACAAGACAGTTGAGACTAATCTCAACCCCATAACCGAGTATATGTCAAACACATAAAATAACAATTTGATTAAGATTGTTTTACGATAATTAAATTGTACCAATATTAGATTAACAACAGATTATCAGCGATATTCGTGTTAATCCAAGTTCAGAGGAAAGAATGTTCAATATGACTTTATGAATAGGTTGATTATAACTAGAGGAAGGTACATATTTATTACTACATTTATTATTTCCAAGTACTGAAGAACTGACTTTAGCATTGGAGAACATTTTTGCAGGTACTCCTCCCCAAGACTTAGAACCGAGACCAACCAGGTACCAACGACAGGAAAACTGAAGCGTGAGTGATGAAAGGGATGAGACATTCTCAGTCCGTACAAGAATAATTGACGTCCACCGTAGGGTCGAAAAAGAATTCTGAAGGCTTTATGGTAACTACCAAAAACATAATGAGCAATCAGAGGACGAATAATTCAAAGATGACAAAGACCAAACAGTGGCCCTCTTATTGGCTCTCTAGAGAGAAATGACCTAGATAAAACAAAAGAATGTTAAAGAGATTCACATCCTCGGGAAGCATTAATCCCTAAGAGAATGAGAAAATGAGATAAAAGTTGGCGGAGGAAGCATTAATCCTAAGAGCCCAAACAAGGAATCCGATAAGGAAATCCCATTCGAGAGTGCACAACCATCATCAGTATGCTTCCCATCACTTATTAGTCGTCCTCTTGAAACCGAAAGCACAAGGGTTGAGTCTCGACCAAACACAATGCATACCTCAGGAATCATACGGGGATGCCCTAACACTTGTTTGTGGATGGAATCATGGAGGCCGAGTTACCCTTCAACTGGAAAAGGACTCACCATGGACCAATATGATGGAACAAGCAATCCAAATGAGCACATCGATGTTTATATCACCCAAATGAGTTTGTACACGATGGACTATGATGTCATATTTCGAGCATTTCCCACCTCACTTAAAGGAGAAGTCCTGAGTTGCTTCATGTGACTCCCACCCCTTTCAATAAATTGCTTTGACACATTGGTGGTCAAGTATAGAACCTAGTTCGCGACCATTCGACCTCACCATTTAACCTCTATAGTGTTGGTAAACATCCAACAATAAAAAGGAGAGTCATTTTAGACATTCATGGAAAGATTCGACATGATCGCTTTCAACATCCAAAATATGAGCCATGAGGTTGCTTTACATAACATAGTTACGGTGTTAAGACTAGATTTTTTTGTCGATAGTCTGTGCAAGAAGTCAATTGCTGATATAGTTGAGTTGGAAGAGTTGTAAGAGTACTGATAAGTGTCATATTTCAGTAATATTTTATATTAAAATATAGGCACTTATGGATATTAATTGATAAAATAACTATAATATAATACCTAATTTATGAATTTACACCTTTTTACATATTTTGTGATTATAATATGAATAAGAATGATTTATTTCCAAATTCGTGTTAATTTCAAGATTCTAGGGAAAAATGGAGATGAAAGGGCAAAAGAAGAATATACAAGATAAAAATGGAAAATTGGAACTGATACAATCCAAGTAACCAAGAAGATGACCCATGACTCAAGAGACAATTCACACTATGAATAATCATCCCAGCAATAAAGTCAAGGCCCCACCAAATATCATACGGACCTCAGCAGAAGAAGAACTGGGCATAGACCAGAACATCAAATGTTCTTTCTTCTGGTCTTCTTGAAAGACAAAAACAAGTTTGTAAATAAATTGGGCTTATTTTGGGAGTCTAAATAGAAAAATAGGCTAGAATAGGTTCATATAGCATAAAAGGGAGTGTACTTAGTGAAATGGGTTTGTACCAAGCCCATTTTTTCAAGACAAGGCATCTAGGTTTAGGAAGGTTGTCCTACCTTCTAGAAGACCTAGCCAAGGGGCGGTTTTGACCATGGTCAACCCCCTTGGCCGCCCCTCCCTCTTTTCCCCCTTTATCCTTTCCCATCTGGCCCACCAAGGCACCCATTCCTATAAATAGGGTGCCTTGCCTCATGTATTTTCACCTAGATTTTGAAGATAGTAAAGAAACTCTGCTTGACTAATTAGTGAGCTTTGTCTCCTAAATGATTTGAGTCTTATCTTGAGAATGTGAGCATTTCAAGTGGCAGTTCTTCCTTACTTATCTTGGAGTTTCTCACCCTCTAATTGGCATGTTCATCTTTCCCAATCTCCATAAGCTTTCTTCATCTCATCTTTTCCATTCCTTTCCATTTCGTCTTTTACTTTCTTCATTATGTTATTGTTTGTGTCTTTCTCCATTCAGTCATTTTCTTCATTCCTTCCTTCATTTTATGCTCTTTAATTTCCGCCCTTGCATCATCCACACCATATTCTTGTGTTTTTTTTTATTCCCTTCTGAAGTGAACCTTCACACTTACTTAACCACTTGGTTAAGTTCATGTCTAGTGGGAATCTTCTTAGGATTCTCACCTTAAATTGCTAATCTCAAAATCATAAACAAGTGCAACCAATTAAAATGTTCAATCCTAAAATCAACTCACATCATGAACGCTCCAAGCACTTGCCCAAACTCACCTAAGCCAGAAGCTCCCATAGGATCTCACCCAAGTGAGATCACTCCAGAAACGTTGGGCCTGTTTTCGTCCAACTCGCCTAAGCGAGCCCAATCATGCCCAGGCAAGAAGTCACTTAGTCCAAGGCCAACTAGATTAAATATGAGGTGTGAGGCACAACCCTAGATATCAATTGGGAGAATAAAAGGTGATAGAAAACCCTAGAGGAGGCAGTCGACAAAGAGAAATATCTTGGATCTTTTTTTCTTGTTTTCCATGCGGCCAACATGAGTGGATATCCTACCCTTTGGGATTGAGACTAATATGTTCAAACTCTTATGTATTGAGGTGATATTTAAATATAATATTATGTTTTTGATTGATGATTGGTATTGTCATTTTATTTGTAATGCTTGTTTTACCATGATTTAGATCCTTAGATTTGACTGAAAAGTACTTCTAAGTTTCTGACCCAAATGATAATGCTTAACATATTTGAATTCTAGTAATAGATTTGAAATTTTAACTTCTATCAACATCTAATCGTAATGATAAAGAGTTTTTATAAATATGCGAGTAATAAATATTTAAGAGACTCTTTTAATAATTTTATATGTGAGGAATCAATATAAATGAATTTTATAACATCCATCAAAGGATAGAATATTATTATACTTTTCAAAATATAAAAGAGTAAGAAGGATGAACCACAATCCTAATTTTTCAATAAACTTTTTAACTTGCTTTCTTTATAATTCTTGCAATCACACATAACAAACTTCCAAAAAACTTTATTATTTTGTTTTTTATTTAGTGAATTGTATATTTGATAATTCAATTGTTCCTTGTGGGTTCGATATTCATCCTTAGGGACAAATTATTACTCCTGACACGATACACTTGTTGTAAAAGAGTCATCAAATACCACAGTCAGGTCTGAGATGATATGATGAAAGAAAATGGGAAAGAAGAGGAGAAACACGACAAGACCAAGGAAGCTCGAGGACCTCGTTTTTCTCATTACACTCCCCTTAATACATACATAACTCATATTTTGGAAGAAGCCTAGAATGTCGAATTGATTCCAACTCATCGGAAGATTCCCACCCTTTGAAATGTTGATGTTATGAAACAATTTCGATATCAATGTAACTTCAACCATTTCACAAAAGAATGCATAACTCTTAAGGACAAGATAAAAGAATTGATACAGGTTGGACACTTCCAAAAGTTTGTTAGAAGTGACCATCGCTAGATCCCTCGCTCTCCTAAGTGGAGGGAGGAACCATCTTGACGAGAATATGATAGAAGAGAATATCAACCTCACAATGATCATGAAAAAGATAGAAGTCAACCAACACAATGAGCCTGCTCTGACCGAGAACAGATGTCTCGAGAGGGACCCTTGAGGGGGGTCATTAACACTATATCCGGAGAATTCATCCGCGATGGGGTGGCTACCTCCGTTAGAAAGCATCATTTCCACACTGTACAGTCAGTCAATTCCATTGTAGCCCCAATTCAACATAGAATTACTTAATAACCTTCAAAGATGTAGACTTCAAGGTTATCTACCCTGCACAAGATGATCCCATGGTCGTGGTCGTAGAAGTTGAAAACTTCGTAGTAATGAAGGTGTTAGTTGACCAGGGAAGTACGGTCAATTTTTGTATTGGAAGAAATTCAAAAGATTGCAAATCCCTGAGACAAAGATCCAGCCTTACGACGACTAGATAGTGGGTTTCTCAGGAGAACAAGGGATACTCAAGGATACATAGACCTATACACCAAGTTCGGATGGAAAGGTTCCAAAGTCATACCATAATAATTTGATACCTATTAGTCGAAGCAAACACCTTATACAACATCTTGTTGGGGAGATCATCCTTAAACCAGCTTAGAGCGATATTGTCGACTCCCCACCTCGCGATGAAGTTCCCATCAGTATTAGAAGACATCATTACAGTATACGTAAATTATAATTGAACAAGTACATGTAGATCATAATTGAACAAGTACATGTAGATCATAATTGAACAAGATATTCATATCTCACAATTAATCATAAACACTTAGATTTGGTTGTTTTCTTAAGAAGCTTATTATAAGATTGTTGGTCTTAAAAAAATTTCAAACATGAATAATATAGACATTGAGAATAAATTTCAAACACTTAATGTTTATTTTAAAAAATTGATTGTAATGGCTTATCCTTAAGTTAGTTTCAAATTAAGAACTCATAAGATTGATTAGATTGTCTATTGCAAGACATGTTATACTCACTAGATGGTTTAAGGTGTCGTTCAACTGTCACAAAACACATGTTAAAATGTTCAAATAATTTAATCTTATTCAAATAGATAAGATACTTAAAATGTTTTTTTATCATCAAAATTCATAGATGGTCTACTTGTACTAGACCGTCTAGTGGGACTTATATGTTGAAGATGGATGATGCCCCTTCAAGACAAAGTGTTTGATGAAGCCAAATGTGTATTTTTCCTTAGTGCTTGTATTTGCTTTAAGAATGTCTTAGGTATAGATTAGAGGTTGTTTAAAGTAGGTTTTTTGCTAGGTAACTCACATCTTATGATGGGTTGATACCAAATGATGGGTTGTTCTTCTTGGAGATTTGAAAAGGGTGGCGGAAGAAATGGATGTGATGGATCAAGGAGGGCTCATATAGAGCTATGGGTTCCTTGTAGGTGCATGAAAGGTATGAAGAGTGATTAGTTGGACCATATCACTTGGAGAAAGGTGGAGGTGAAGATCAAAGTGTCTAACCTAGAGAGACTAGACAAGGGAATAGAAGCTTGCAATATTTGACAACAATTTACTCATAAAATTGATCTTATTAAAACATGTGCCAAGCACCCCCATTATATAGGTTCAAGTGCCTTGGAGAACAAGGAGCAAGGGTAGGAAGGGGAATACACAAAAGAGTAGCTGCTAGGGTTTTAACTAAAGTCAATGCCGCACCCTAGGAGGAAACTTCTAGAAGCTAGGTTAACTTCTTACCCTAAAAGGCTTTACTCAAGCTACAATGATAAGCACACCCCCTCATTATGCTAAAGGAACCCTAT
>Ga0123342_1002025_pt1 | contig 33960 bp, 15 predicted proteins | sample Turbeawhitnodule_FD_89960 | JGI IMG/M metagenome (GOLD analysis project Ga0123342, IMG submission 89960) | Root nodule microbial communities of legume samples collected from Mexico - Turtle bean Mexico white nodule | ecosystem: Host-associated > Plants > Roots > Nodule | place: Mexico: Nepantla... | reverse complement strand
GTATTTAAGTTTTAGCTTGTGTATTATTTCAAATAAAGAACATACATATTATTTTATCAAAAAAATAAAAAAAAAAAAAAAAAAAAAAAAAAAAAAAAAAAAAAAAAAAAAAAAAAAAATAATAATAAAAAATAAAAAAAAAAAATATATATATATATATATATATATATATATATATATATATATATATATATTAAAGTTTGACATTTTAAAATAGGCTTGAAGACACAGTGATATTATATTTTAAAACTAATACATAATTATTTTAAAAGTGCAACTTATATATTTCTATTATAAAATGAATATAAGTATGAATTATTAGACACCTGAAAATGATTAAATATAAATTAATTTTAAAAAAATAGTTATTATTTTATAAATTAAAAATTAAAAAATATTGGTATTTAAAGTAATTATTATCAATAAAAAATTTATAAATATTTTTTATTTGCTTACTACTTTAATTCTAAATTAATCTTTAATTAAATTAATGATTAACTTTATTATTTTTTAGACTAATAAATTAATTTATGGAATCGGTTTTTCTCGTAAGTAATTAAATATATAATTTAAAATCTATTTCTATTAGATGTCAACAAAAATAAAAGAAAAAGATAACGACTGGAATATATTAAGGATTAAATTATTAGGGTAACAATTTACTTCTAATAGATCAGCATCAATCAAATTAAGGATCAATTAAACTAGTGGTGTCTTAGATAAAATAAATAAAAACTAACAATGGGTTGATACTGTCTCATCTTTTTTCATTTATTTTGTCAGTCAATAACCATTTATTTCCATTCTTTTTCAGGGTTTTATCTTTTTTTGGGGAAAGATTGAAAAAATAGATGTCACACAAATATTTATAATGTAATTCAATGTTGGTTTTGTTTCAGAAGTGAGTCACTTGTAAATCCTCGTTCCCTTGACCACAAGAAAACTATTTTTTCCAACATTTTATACTTTATTATAAGATAAATTTATGTACCTCTTTTTAACTCAAACTACTTTTTACCAATATATGTTTGTTTAATTATTTGGTATCGAAAAATTGGCATTATAAAAAAATCTGGATATACCATTTCATCAATATTATTTATGTAGGATAAATTATTTATTCATTCTTTCTGATGACTATATTTCATTTTTATTGTTCATTTTCATAGTAATTTATTTGTTTATTCTAGCTCATTTAATTTTTTTAATGCATTTCTAAACATAATTTTCAATGCCATGTAAACTATTGAGTTTTTAAATTGTAATTCTTTTTAAATTATTTATAAGATACTAAATCAAACAGATTTTTTTCAGAGGACAAAAAAAAAAGGTGTTGGACACGACAAATATTCTTTATAACGCTTTGTTAACTATAAATAAATTAAGCATTGATATCTTCAGGTGATATGGTACTTCATCCCAATTACAATATCATAGACAATTAGAACAACTCTCTCTAAGAAATTATTATATCAGAAAGTTGAGCACCACTTCATTTTCATAGTAAATTTCACATCAGACAGAAAGCAAATCAATGCATTTATAGCCTGTTTAACTCAAGAACCATGTTGTTGGTGTGGCATAAGATGAGATCTGGTCACCACTTTGTTTCTTATCTAAGCAACATTAATGATTATATATATATATGCATTAAAGATAGGAGGAAGGTGGGGAAGTAGTGCTGCTGCTATAGACATTATTCTTTTATTTTATTGTATAATAATTGGATCGACAATAAATGAGTAGATAATATGCAGGTGTTGAGGAAGATGCTTTGCTTTGAGCCATTAACAGTTGCAAAACTAAAACCTAAACCCAAGTCTGATGCTGAAATGGTGAGGAAGAACTTTACGTGCCTCTCTCAAATAAGCCCTTCATTACAATTCCTTACGCTAAGAATCTAACTTCCCCAAATGACTATGTATAGTCTATACCTTACACCACGGAACCTCAACACCACCATCGCACCAATCTCCATCTACTCCTTACTCCTTCCTTTGCCTTATTCTTTACTTTTCTTCATTCATTTCTTTCCCCAAAATCATTCTTCTGGAACACATCTTCCATGCATTACTAAAAGAGACTCATTTACTATAAAAGGTTAGGTATGACTGGGTCTTTGCACCAGAAATTTTATGTCAAGAAATTAAATTATGATGTAAATTACGACTCTGCATAACTCAGTCTAGTCTATTCTTTGCTGGTATACATTATGTGTAAGCTATTAGTATAAATATTATCAGTGTTACCATGTACTAACTAACAATTCTTTGTAGTATTTTTTTATTAAAAATAAAAAATTAATAAATGTGAATCACTTTAGGAATGGTGCAACTCGTATACATAAAAGTTACCCCAAGTCTCCTATCCAAAGAGAAAAACTATTCAAACTCACAACTATAGAGAAGAAACACACCTGAATTCAAAAACCACCTGAAAAAACCATCTGAAAAAGAATATCAGTAGACCATCGTCATACAAACCAAAAGGTCAAAACACCTATTAGAAAGGAAAAATACATAGAGTGTGACTTGACCGTAATACAAGACCAAATCCTTAATTGAACCAAAAGAAACACTTATAAATCATGGAATACACCCCTTTTAAAAATTACTTTGTTCTCATGCTTCATTCCTTCCTTAACTTGCTTACTACCCACACCTCACAATCTTTTTAATATAAAAATTTGATATGTATACACTGCTTGCTACTTCGGATCCCATATATACAAACAAATACTTATAACACTATCAACAGGAAAAAAATATTTAATTTTAATTATTTGAATTTTTTTTTAGAATGAATACTTTTTAAATTATGCTAATGTTATATTATTAATAGTTTGATAAATACATTCATTTTCTGAAAAAAAAAACATATGGTTTGTTAATATAGTTTAATATAAGTTAAAGATCATAAGTAAAATTAGTAATTTAATAGTGATTACAATTAAAAATAACATTGATTTTTACTAAACATAATATCGTTTATCATATGATGTTATTAAATAGGACAGACATTCTTTTCGAAATAGGATCAAACATTAGTAGAAAATTTTTTACAGTTACTTGAATTTTTTATATATGAATTTAGTATCAAAATCGTTGAATTGAAAATTCTTACAAAGTAAATCCAGTTTGCTTAAAACTTTATACAAAATTGAAAAGTAATTGCTACATTGTTACATTATGACATGATATGTTTAATATATATATATAAAATAGAATGACAACATGAAATTATCATCGATTTGAGTTAATTTTTTTGTATTTTATATAAAATTATTAAATTGTGTGAATACATAAATTTGATATGTGTAGTCGTAATTAATTATTTTGCCTAATATATAAATTATAATATTGGCACATGCCATAATGCATATATTTGTTTTATATTTTATCAAGACATACAAGAGAAAACCCGAAGTCAAGAAAGGTTACAAGCCCTCATATTAAACTAACAATTTAGTTTATGGTAAAGAAAATGTTATAAAAGTTATCCTAATTAAGGCTTACAAAAGTGCATGCTTTAATATACATATTCACTTGGAGAAACACACCTTTCAAAGTACGTTCAGTTTAACGAGTTGTTGCTTTTAGTCAAAGATATGCAATATCCATCATCTTTATTATCTTACCTTCTTCACTCTCTCTCTCTCTCTCTAAACAAAAAAATAAATTAAATTAAAATAAATGAAACAATTTTTTCACCAAAGGTGCTGTGATTAAAATCAAACAACCTAAACAAATTTTTCTCTGGCATCCATAACTTTAATTATCATAACAAAATAAAATCTCGTGAATATGTATTACAAGGATATACATAGCGATGTATGAGCAAGAATTATGCTAATATATCTTTGTTATATTAAAAAAATAATTATCCATGTTTCACAATTTCTCGTTATTGATTATATAGAATAGGTGTATTTACTATTTTTAATGACACAACATACTTAATACAGTCTGCATTTACTTATGTTGAAAACTTTATATTTATTTATTTATGTTGATTTTAAGATGTATCAGTCAAATGAAGATAAAAGTTTAAAATGGAGATAATTATGAAATTTTAGTTCTTTAGTTTTTTAAACAAAGAAAACCCATTTGACATAAACTTATTTATACATATCAATTATTTGGATCATGTGTAAGCTGACTTGATGATATTGTTGACTGTGCCACATTGATGCGGGTGTGATGAATTTGTACAGAAAGAAATGTTTAGGTCAACAGCACATGAAGTAATTATTTAGCAAGAATATAGACGTGTAGAGTTTAGTAGCATTAATCACTCGTTTAATATCATAGGAGATATAGCTGGAGATGGAGTTCTAAATTATTGGAAGATAACATGGCATCAAGTTCTCTTAATTAAGATTGTGTTGGAAGTGATTGGTTGTTAGTTAAAATGGGATTAGAATTAGTTAAATTAAGCTGCAGTGGTTGAAGTAAAGGAAGCTAAAAATTGAGAGGGAAAGTATATATAAACACAAGACAAAAAGCTAATAAAAGGTGGTGAAAGTTTGGAAAATGTGTGTGGTTCCAGGCTTGCAAACCAATCCTCCAGAAAGGAATCGTTGCGAAAAAAGTAATGGGTTTGCTTCAAAGCCAACCGAATCTCACTCGTTTCCTACCCTCTTCATGCTTAACATTGCATCTTTTTTTCTCCCTCTCTCTTCACTTCACATCTGTAATATAAGACTTCCAAGTTTGGGAACGCAACAACTCTTGCAAACCCAAAACACGTTACTATTACTATTAGAGGTACCTTCTTCCCTCTACCATTCCCACTCTCTTCATTGTTCTTCTTCCATTCATCACTCATTCTCCGTAACATTATCTCCCTGATCACCATGCAAATGCAAGAGGAACACATGCAAATCATCAAGGGCAAGCGCACAAAGCGTCAAAGGCTTCCATCGCCACTTAGGTTAACCATGCCAACATGTTCCACCGCAGGACGAAGCAGCACCGACAATTCCGCAGATTTTGATCCTGTAACAACCTCAAACGAATTAAGGAACCAAGAGGATGAAGACTTGGCCAATTGTTTGATTCTCTTGGCTCAAGGCCACAACACTCCAAAACCCTCACACAACAAGGAATCGGGGCTGTATGTTTACGAGTGCAAGACTTGTAACCGATGCTTCCCTTCGTTTCAAGCCCTTGGGGGCCACAGAGCCAGCCACAAGAGATTTTCCAAGGCTAGTGCAGAAGAAAAGCAAGGACCACTTACTACTTTTGGGGATAATAATAGTAATAATAATCATGATGATTATTGTGTCCCCACAAGCACCACCCTCACCTTACAATTATCAACGTTTTTGTATAATAGCAGCAACAGCACTAGGAGTAGTACTATTAATGCTAAACCTAAGGTTCATGAGTGTTCCATATGCGGGTCAGAGTTCTCATCTGGGCAAGCCTTGGGGGGACACATGAGAAGGCACAGAAATTTTGTGAGTGCACCTACAAGTGGGACAATTGCATATGGTGGTGATGGAAGCCCTGAAATTCCAGAAACCAAGAAACACAAAGATGTTTTGAACTTGGACTTGAATCTTCCGGCACCTGAGGATGATCATCACAGAGAATCCAACTTGTTTCCTTTTCAGTCCAAAGAAAAAGTCATTGTCTTCTCTGCAACTTCTTTGGTGGATTGCCATTACTGAAAGCTCAAGTCTGTCTTTAACTGTTAACCTTCTTTATTGCTATTCTTTTTTTTTTACGTTTAGCCATGTAAACATTTGTTCATTCTTTACATTAATTCAATGCTATGTACACTATTAAATTTAAATTTATTCCATCAGTGGGGTGTCAATACTGGCAATTTCTTGATTTCTTTTATTTTAATTATTGTTCCATTTTTCTGTTTTTGATAGTTCATATGATGGTCCTTTTTATATATATTGCACATATTCCACCGTCATGCACATGAGAAAATTGAGAGAGAGTGGGGGGGAAATTAAAGAAAAGGAGAATAAAGGTGCAGGTATGAATGTGGTGGAAAGATGAGATCTGGTAGCAGAAAATGAAAGACCCAATGGCAAGCAAAGCCATTGGCTAACTTCCTAACTCATGGAACTTAGTCATCAAAAGTAATAAATGAAGTTGTTTCAAGGCAAAACAATGGTAGGGCTTGGCCAGCCATCAATACTTACTTGCTTGCTTCTAGTTAAGTTCATTAATTAAATTAATGTTTACTCTTTTGTGTTGTTTTGTGTTTCTGCAAACAATGCTTCACTGTTTATATTTCAACAAGTTTTTTTTTCTTTCCTGTTTACATCTGGAATAAAGTGTTTACAAAATTAACTTTGATTCTTGATTTTGAAAAGAAATTATTTGTGTTTAAATATTTTTATTATAAAACAAAATAATAGTGAAAGTTGATATAATATTTTTTTCTAATATGAAAATTATTTAACCATTGTTTTAGTTTAAAATCAATTTTAGATGTAAAATTATTTTCTTAAATTAAACAGCATATATAAAAATTATCTAAAATTACATTAATTAATAATATTTTTTAATTAAGGAGATCTTTTAATTTAAAAACACACTAAATTATAACATTAGGACGAGACCAATCCATGTTTGCAATTAAACCAAAGTGCATATGCATTTTGCTTCAAAGTAAGTCTCATTTTCCCATATAGTTGTGTCCCTTCTCAATATCATATGAAGAAAGGGATACAAGAAGATACATAATTTTTTTTTAAAATAAAATAACATATATACATTATAAACCTATTAAAAAAATATATTTTTTTTTATAAAAATAAAATATTGGTAAAAAAGATGTTGATATTTTTTTTATAAAGTTAAAAGTACATGTTCATACAAAAAAATTATAATATATAAATCTATAACAATATATTGTTACAAAGTGGACTTTAAGTCTAAGTCAACCCAATAAAACCGATTCATGAGGTTGAGGTTTGCACCCACTTATATACAATGAAAGACTCTAATCTCTAGTCAATGTGGGATCTCCAACATATATAACCATGATTCTTCTAGTAAACTGGTGTACTCAGATCTTTTCTCAATTTTATCCATAAAAAAATAATAATTAATTTAATATGTTAGTCTAATAATTTTTTTCTTACAATTTTATTTATCAATTTAATAACTTCTTTTATTAGTTTAATAACTTATTTTCCTTAAAATTACCAGTTACAACATTTTTTAAATAACCTATCTCAATATCCACTTTCTTTTCTTCCTTTTCTCATTTTCACTCCTTTTTTAACTTTTCTTCAAATACACATACTCTCATTCTCATTTCTCTTTTTCTTACTATATTTTGCTTTATTGAAGGTTATTTCATACGACAATCCATTTTACAAAATTTTTAAAACTTATGGTATTTAAGAGAGGTTTTTGAACCATGGTATTTAACCGGAGTTATGAAAGACTTTCCGAAATTTAAAAAAACTCCGAAAAATATGTTCCCCAAAGATGATTTAGCGAAGGAAACTATAACCTTAGATAAATGACTTAATAAAAATTTAAATCATAAATAATGTAAAAATAAACTTCTGTTAAAATATTTTTTCTTGTAATAACACTTCAATAAAAGTTTTTATTTATTGACTTTCTTAACTTAACTTCAACAAACTTAATTCTTTAAAATTGAAAAGAGTAAGTTATAGAAGAAACTCTCATCAATTTTTACGTATGTATTAATGTTTATGAGATTTATATTAAAATATCATTCTTATTAATAAGTAATTTATTAAGTATTTTTTATTTGAAATTCCTATAATTATTTTTGGTTGGAGGGTGGATTTGACAGGATTTCTAGTTCGCTGTAAATTTGGTTGCAAGATGTTTTTGGTTTAGGTGGGAATATATGAACACCAGCTTTTAAAAATGTTTGAAATATGGAGATGGAACACCACAAACTTTGCTACTTAAAGTTCTATGTTAGGTTGAGGGGGCATTTCTTGTTAGAAAGTTGAACAATTCCTTATTGGAGAATGAATTGATAACATTAAAATTGGTGTTGCTTCCAACGTGAATGTCAACACAATATTCTTTAGGTGCTAAATAGCCCCATCAAAACATGCATTCACATACTCATGCACATGATTTAATTTACACGTTACCAATTTTGACTTAAATTTATTTAAATCAATCAAATTTAAGCTTTTAAAATAGAAGAAATCATTTGGTTTACTTTCAAAATTTAGTTTGAAGTGCTTGATTATCTCTCTTAAGTTTATATCTATTATCTTCTCCTTTTACTTTTTTTAGTTAGCATGTTATGGATATATTATATATATATATATATATATATATATATATATATGTTTTACTTTTACTTAGGAACGTGATGAATCATTTATAAAAAAGTTCAATAAACTTCAGTACAACTTAGACTAACATATATAATGTTGGATTTTTTTTTCGTATTTTTAGATGTTTTAGTTTTATTTTCTTATCTAAAGATTGATAATGAACTTGTCTAGTTAGTATTTGTTTTGTTCGAATTTATCTTAATTTTGATAGAATTTCTATAATGAGTGGTATGAGGGTGTAATATTCAATTTTTTAAATTGGGTATGAGGATGAAGATGAGTATGCATATATTTGCTTCGTCCATCCTCACGTTCTCGTACTGTCTCAATATTTATCTTAGTTCTCCTCTTAAATTACTAAAATATATTTAATTTATTAGATAATCTAAAAATTTATATTAACTTTTTGTGACCCTTAATTTCATAACTTGTTAATGCATTTACTAACTTTTTACTCTTTTTATAATTATTTAATATTTATCTAATTCTTATTTGATACTTTCATATTTGATATTTATACAATTATAATTTTTTTTAATATTTAATACTGTAGAAAAAAAATGTGTATAATTTTTATATTAAATATTTGATAATATCATATTTTCTATACTGTTGTTTTATTCTTTATAAAAAAAGTATGTAATTAATATTTTAGAATAATAAGAGAAATAAGAGAACATGTAGAGATGTGACTGCAAGTATAGCCATTGCATTGGATAAGAAAAGAGATGAAGATAAATATTTACCTCAGAGATAAGGATAAATATTTACTTTGGGGATGTTGATGAGATACTCAAACTCGCTTCCATCATATCCCACTTGTTTTCATTCCTAAATATGAGTTTGTGATATACTGTAATTTATTACTATTAGTAGAAAATTAAATACAAATTTAATTTATTCGTATTAAAATCTTAAAATTATGAGAAAGGAAGTGTAAAATGAGCAATATAGCATTTTCCTAGTACAAATACATCTACATTAGACCTAACGTGCATAATATAAAGGAAAATGATAGGTTGACAACTTTCAGAGTTGTTGTTGTATACGACCTTTAATGGGATAATGGAATAAGTTTAGAAATAAATATATATAGTAAAAGGTAAATTTGTAATTAAATGATATAAAAAATATTAAAATAATAGTATTGAGAGTTGTAAGGTGATTGTATAAAAAATTAGGGTTGTCCATATATCATTGTCCTAATATAAATATACATGAAAATATTGTTTCTTGATGAAAAAATATAGAAATTGTGGATGATTTCAATTCAAGTTCATTTGATGCGATTTTTTTTTTCCTTTCTTTTATTTCAATTCACTCTACACTATTAGTTATGAGGTATGGATCCTAATGCATGCTCAATTTACTATGATCTTGCAATTTCTCCTAACATTTGTGAAAGACTTATCCAAGGATCTAATAAATATGATGTGGCATGGCTAGACACATGATAAGGGGAAAAAAGCAGTTTCATTTTGCCTACTCGGACTAATTATGGGTATAGATATTTTGCTGGCAACCAACTTCTGATTGAGTTTAAATTTTCAAGTGCAATAAAATATTTGAAAGAAAGGTAGAAGTTGGGACACCGACACTATTGTTTTTGAGGAATTTGGCAGCCACAACTTGTATTTTGTACAACAAAAAGTAGCACTAAATGTTCTGAAACATGTAGTGATAACATAGTAGACTACATGAGCTTAAACGAGAAAAAAACTGTAAGTGGGGCAGCGTTGTATTCTTTGACTAAGCCATCTGTATAGTTTGTACAAGTTTGTGAGTTCACGATCTCACAACTAATCATTCATATACACTCATGTTCCTACATTACTGTGTCAATCTTCAAAAGTATAGGTTATGTTAAGTAGAGCTTCAAATAGTAGTATTTTCAGTTAAATAAAATTCTAGTTTTAGATTACTTTCGTTTCCCTTTCAACGAGGTTAACCAAATTGGTGGATTAATTAGGTGTAGTGTGCACAATAGAGAATTTCATGAAACTGCAGTTGAAATATCAGAACAGAACTGATTTGGGCTTATGAGCAATCAAATGATGTCATTGAAGGGCAAACAAATTTACACAAGCTAATATAGGTGCCACTGTTGCCAATTTCCCCACTCCGGTAGTACAAATAATTAAACAACCAAAAGACAATGGCAGTAAGAAAGTAGGGAGGAAGCTTACATATACAAGATTTGTCCAAGATGTGCTAATTAAGACTCAATGTCTCATTTTTAAGAGCAACAACCACTATTTTGGGAAGCTTGGGGCTCTTGTTTCTGTTTTAAAACACTCCTTTTAACTGCTGTTGATCCCTCTTCCAAAAGACTGGGGGCTTCCATTATCTACAAAACGGTGCCACATTTGTCATAACAGGAAAAACAAAACACCAAACAACACTTGAGCATGTTTTTGAACAAGATAGAAATAGCATTGAAGCAAACTTCTAACACTGTACCTTTAGAGCAAGTTCCTCAAAGCACTGCTCCACATTTTCCCGAGTTTTAGCACTGCATTCAAGAAGCAAACACCCCAATTCTTTGGCAAGCGATAAACCCTCTTCTCTGCTCACAGCCCTTTCAGTATCCTAGAAATTGAGAAATAAACCGTGACAGAAATTAATGAACTGAATACATTAAGGGCTCTTCAATAGTTTCAGAGGGTCCACTAAATTGTTAATCACAGGCTTAACTCGGTTGCTTTGACGATATGGCAGGTTCCATAGTGCCACATAAAATGCATGCATGTAATTATACAGATATTCATAATTCACTGAATTGGCATTGAGTTCATAAACAAATGCTACATGGCTATGTAGTGAAAGTGTTATGACATCAAGAACACCATGTATATAAGTGGGGCTGTATTAATAATGCATGGGATCCAGTTTTCTGATGGATGTCATCAGATAGATAATCATGAGCTAGTGGCAGAATAGTTTGGAGCAGTTGAGTGAGTATCATAGGCATGTCGAATTGTATCTACCATAAGTTGGATTTGGACATGGTCTTAATTTGCTTCAAATGGACAGACAAAACTTGAATTCTGCTTCACTTTCCTAAGACAGATAAGATTAGAGCATTCATGAAAATAGCAAACTCATTCGTTTGTCATATATTCGGGCCCAATATTTGAGCACAGAACTTACTCTATCAACTTTATTTCCAACTAGAATCTTCACGCAATCCTGATTAGTTGAGTAGAGTTCCACTTCCTTAGACCACACTTCTGATAAGTTTGTAAAGGTTTCTCGCCTCGTCACATCATAAACTAGAAGTGAAGAAAATGAAGCACTCTATAAATAGAAATCATTAAAATTTAAGGAATTCTTCTTCCTAAAAGAAGAGCATGAAAGACAATGGCAAGAATCATATTACTACTAAAAAGATAAAACAACAGGGGATGTCCTTGAGAAAGGCCTTATTTTCCTAGTTGTTGCAAGTGTAAAACCTATCTAATAATTGATAAAAATAAAATCAGAATTTATTTACTATGAAGTATAACTTTTAATCAACAACATCGAGCATACCCTGAAACCAAGGTTCGGAATAAATGTTATATTCCTTGCAATTGCTTCATTTTAGTCCATCTTTACCAGACATCACTCTTAAATACAAAAGAAGTATGCAGAGTATCTATCAAAGCATAATGTTGAAACAGAGTTCAATACTAGTGCAAAGATAAATTTCTCCATAAAGATATTCTAGAAAATTCTCATGTGAAGGAATCTAATAATCCTACATTCTTGTAGTTATGTGCATTAATAAATTGAGCATACCGAGAATGATTCCTTGTGCTTTTCTATAGTAAGAGCTGGTTAGAGTCCTGAACCTTTCCTGCCCAGCTGCAATAGATATGATGTTATTTTATGTCAATAGATCACTTAAGTTATTTTGGGCAACAAATAACCAAAACACTATGAAAGGCATTTCATTCTATCTGTTCTAATCAAAAGCTGCTTGGGTTGAACAAATGGTCTAATTTCAAGAACTGAAAGCACAAGATTTGACTCTATATTACCAGTATCCCAAATCGTTAATTTCAATCTCTTGCCACCTACTACGAGCGTTTTGATCTTAAAATCAACACCTGCATATCATAGGAACGACATTAGATCATATCAAAACTAAAGTCAGACAAACAACTCGTGACTGAGGCGAGAAGATAAACTCAATTGCTAGTTAATTCAAGTAGCTAAAAGAACCAAAAGCAGTTAAATCCTACGCAAGTAATAGGCAGAGACAATAACCGAAGACCAACAGATTCAATCACGAAAGCATAGGAAAATACAGTCGGAATTGGATGAGCCAGAAATGCAAAGCAGCTTTTAAACCGAAAAATCATAAATTTAACACTCAAAACTTCAACAGTGTTACTGTGAACAATAGATCGAGAAGTACGCGGAACCATTTGGTTGCAAACAATGTATCAGAAGTTTGACACCTAAATCCCAAACATGCAAAGGCTAAAGATAGAAATAAAAGAAGTAAAATAAAGGAAGAAAAGAAGAGATGAATGAATTACCAATGGTGGGGGAAAGATCTTCAACAGAACTTGAAATGAAGCTGACAAGTAGGCTACTTTTTCCCACCCCAGAATCTCCGATCAACAAGATCTTGAAAGAGAGATCATAGCCACTGCTCTGAGCTGAGGATGAACTCATTCTCTCCTCCTCCGATGAATGTGCTACGTGTGGTTCAAAAAGTACAGTAAAAGGGCAAAACAAAGTGGAAAGAAAGAGAGAGAAAAAGAAAAGAGAAAAGAGAAAAGGCTAAGGAGGTTGGGGTAGGCAAGGCTATGCTGTAAGGAAGAGCAATGGGGCAACACCTTTGATTTATTTGGCGTGTAAAGAGAGAGAGAAGATAAAAGAAAAGGAAAACGGCCACCCTTTGGCTCAGTTCAGGCACAACCACCTATCCTAAGCTCACACACACACCCCACACCAGCGTATTTATTCATTTCTTTTCTGTTTTTGTGTGTTTGTGTGTGATGTAGGAGTTTGTAGAAGTGTATGATATAATATTTTGAGTTCCCAACTTCATGCGGGGGACTTCTTGTCCCAACGCCATGCCCCACGTGCAAGCTACTGATTGGTGTGGTTTAATCTCAAACCGATGCTGCTATTCAAACACCATTCATAATCATTCCTCGGAAGCCATTTTCAACTGAGCCATTCGGGTTTTATTATTGTTTTTCCTTCCTTCCTCCTTTCATCTCAAAACCAACAACGTCATGCTCCTTTTCCATGCCTGAAAATCACTTTTTTCAACCATTATTGATGCCTTTCACTCTTCTTGAAATTCCAATTTTAACGGGACTGTAAAACTATTACATAAATCCATGCACTATCATAATTGATGCCTTATTCTTAAGTAAATTGGTTGTAGATTTCCCCACGCATTCCACAATCTATCATTATCTTGTTTCTTTCTCTTTTTGATGCAGGCGTGCTCGTCCCATCTGTCAAATCTGCACACTCTGTTATTTTATAACTTAGATTCATATCTACTTGTGTTTCTGCACCAACTAATAAATTGCTGTTTTTTTTATGTAATATATGTGGTTTTAGAATTCGTACAAACAAAATTAAACGTGATGAACACAAACATGTTATGACGTTGTACTTCTTTAGTCATTTCCAACGAATGTACAGATCAATTGTTTGGAGTTGCTTTAGCTTAAACAGTGATGGAGTTTAAGCTTAGGTATTCAGCTAAATTAAATACTAAAAAAAGTTTAGACATTAATACTAATACTGATCCTACCCAGTTTAAGAAAAAAAAAACGTCTCTGGTAAAGTATACTCTTATCATCGCTTATGGGGTATAAAGAAAACATTTTTAGCAATGCTGCTTCAGCTTTATTACACTAATTTTCTTCAAACCCATCAATTTTAAATATCAGCTCATCCAAACATTGAGACTAATAAAAACTTTTAATTTCAACAAAATAAAAACAAATTTCTATTTTACCTCTACCATGAATTTAAAATACTTGAAAGTATTTCAAATTTTTATTTGATTCAAAAAGAAATTAAAGTCATTAAATAAATTAGGAATTGTGTTAATTTTTACTTTATTTTTTCATGATGATTTATCCAATTTTGATTTGTTTTATTTTTTTTATAAAAGTTTTTATATTAGGCATATGCAATTTGACATTTTAGTTAGGCTGACACCTCAAGTAACAACAATCACTTGCTAACACGTAAAAAAGTTATTATTATTAAAAAAAATATGAGGGGATTAGACCAAAACTCATGTTAACAAGAACGATGCATATGTAGACTATAAATATTCATAAAGAATTCTAAGAACAAACTAGATGAAAACCTAACACAGAGAAAGCAGCACCAATAAACTCTCCTATGCTGCCACGAAAAATACATCCACAAGTAGCAAGATCAGGATACCCCTAGCAGCCTCATCAGTGTTAATTTTAACTCAGCCTGGTGAAGGAAACTCCCATCTAACAGGAAGAGGACAACAAACTTTACTACTACGAGTATTAATACCAAAAAACTTAATCACGTTGAAATCCAACATATCATTCTTCATTTAAGCTTTAGATGAATTTCGTACTAGACAAGTTAAATCTTTAATTACCGAAATAGCCCTAAAAATCTCAATCTTATCCTGAAATCTAGCATAATTCCTTATATGTCATATCATCCCAATAGAAAAAATTATCACAGCAAGCTTAATCAATTTAACCAAAATACTATCATCACTCCTAATAAAAGAAATAAGATCATACTTATTAGAAAAATGAGAAGTAAGACAAAGTTGTCGAACTCAACTCCAAATATGAAAACATTAAAACATTCAAAAAAATAAATGCTAAATAAATTTTTCATGCTTTTCACAAAGTGTACACATAGAACATGTATGCAAACCTTTATTCTGAATATGTTGATATGTAGGAAGCCGCCCACGGAAATTTTTCTAAAGTACTAGAGTTTTGGAATGTGGAATAGATGAAGACCAAATGAATTTACCCCGACCACATGGAACTCCTGGTTTGAAGAAAAAACTCATAGCTGATTTAAGAGTGAAACAACCAGACTCATCTATAATCCAATTAGGAATATCATGTTTCTCCTTAACCATGATATGATTAAAAAATGAGGCATTTGTAGTAAAGATAAGGAAATATTTCAAATTTTATAAAGAAGTAGTAGAACATCATTTATCATTTTAGAAATTAATAAAAGAACTTACTTGTAACAACAGTTTAAGAAGTATAATCAAGTATAGGAGAATAAAACTACTTAATTTCAAGCTAAAAAGGTGAGAATATATAAATCATTCTAAACTCTTATTTTGATTTAAGAATCCTGACTTTCAAGAGAAAATACCAAAGCTTGTTGCTACAAGCAAAGTTTCAAACAAGCTTAAAAATATATGTATTATTTTCATAACAAAGATTAATAATCTTCAAACCTCCATTCTTAAGATAAGAACAAATCGTATCATAATTTACGGTGACTATGTCTTTTTCATAATATCACCGATCCAAATAAAATTTTCAAATAGTTAATGATAGGAGACCAAATTCTTGACTTAGTAAAAGTTGTATATTCTTATCTAAATAAGCTTAAATGATTTTATTAATGCATTCATGTAGTTATGCTGTGTAATGATTAAAAGTACAAAATACAATTAGTATACTAAATAAAATAACTGAAATATAATATTAAAAATTTAAACAATTCAATATTAAATAAAAAAATAAAAAAAATTCCATAAATAATATTCCTATATATTAATTAGAGATACATGAAAAAATATCAAATTGTCAAAATACATTATAAAATCCATTGTTCAATATATGAAATAAAATTAATAGTACTCCATGTTCTTATATAACACTTTATTACTCGTGTTTATTTGAACTTAAATTTTGAAAAGGAAATTATATAAACTAAATACAAATTGACTTATTTGAAAATAGCTTAAATAAACGGTTAAAATTACAATGCCTTAATATGATTTGAAAATATAATATTAAAAAAATTCATATTCATTTGTGTAGTATTTGAATTGATTTATTTAGCATATCATTAAAAATTAATTATGCATGCCTTTATATAATCATATTTTTTCTAATATATAGCACATGACTTAACAAAACTTAGTCAATATAGTAAAAAATAAATAATTTAATTTTCTAACATTAAAAATTAAATTCAAAATAATTTTTCATAATATCATTCAAAAAAAGAAAAAAAATACTAATAAAACAAGATGTTATCTAAAAATGTAAAATATAAAAAATGTTCACAAAAAAATTTATTCTTAAATTATGTTTCAATACTCTTGAATTTCAAAAAATGATACAATAAATTTTTCTTTAATTTCTAAGTTCAAAATCCACTGAAAATTTCTCTTAAATCACCATGCATATGAATTCTTGATATGAATAAAATTATTTATACTACCCTAGCAGTTGTTAGACAAATATTTTTTTTCCTCGGGGTAAAGAAGATGGCCAAAAAAATCCTTTTTTTCAATTACAGTCGATCAATCTTCCTGATAAATTCATCGTTCAAAAACATGATTTTTGGTTGTCTTTTGATTAAGCTTGTGTATTGTAATCTTTGGACATCACTGTAAGGTACCAATCAACCACAATTGTTGAAACAAATCTTATAGTCAACAATGGTACTAAATTCACATTTTTTAAAATTTTTTGAAGGCAATACACTTTCTCAATGTAACTTGAATCCTCTTTTTTGATTCCTTAAATGACTTTCTCTTAATGGAATGCCTTTCTGATATTGTAGTTACCATAAAAACATAAAAAACAGGAAAGGAAACTTCAACTAAAGGAAAGTGGTGACTTCCATGTATCCTTCATAATTCACCTCATAATTTCTTCACAACTATGAAAATTATGAGGTGAAAATCTCTCATCATATGAAAAGATTGTACAATAGCATGATTTTCATTAATAATTCTTTTCAAATCTAAACAAAATTATTCATCTAAGTTATTTTTTCCTTTACCTGTGATCTACAAAATAAAGAATTCCAATGATAGTTGGTATATTTTCTTAAATTTAAAATAATTAAAATATAAGAAAAAAATGCTTATCAATAAACTAATACTAAATTATTTAATTAGCTTAAAACTAATTTAACTAACTTTAAAAGTATTACGAAAGTGAACTTTAAACCTAACTCAATCCCATAAAATCGGCTCATGAGGTGAGGTTTGCACCCATTTATATATTATGAAAGGTTCTAATCTCTAGTCGATGTGGGATCTCCAACAAAAAGGATAAAAATAACAAAACATATAAATTACTAAAAAAATTATCGGAAATTCATGGCTTTCTATCTTAGTCATTTTTTAAATCTTCAAACTCATCACAGAAAGCCTCATGAATGGGCTAATTGCAATTTTTTTATCTTTCACTGTAAAAGGTTGACTTCCTCCAATGTCGAAAGAATCAATTTGAAAAGCATTTATCTGAGTTAATTTTTAAGATTTGTCCTTGTCTCCCTTATTCAAGTCTTTGTTTGTAAATATCTGGTAGAAAGATAGCTTCTAAGGAATCTAAATAAGTCCTTACAAATAAATATTTTACCAAATTCATTTATCATATCAACACATTTAATCCCTTAAATAATGTAACTCGCCTATACATTATATATTTTATGATTTTTTTTCAACTTTAAAAAGTCAATCAATGTCCAACGTATCATTACTTCATACTTTGATAATCCAGTTTTCCTTTTCCCCTTTATAACATATGCATATGCGTATTGATATGCACAGTCAAAGCAGAAATAAGAACAAAAAACTGATACGATACGGATACGGACAGATACGTATAATCTCTAAAAAGTAGGAGAAACACAGATCTATATATTATATAATTATAAATTATACAAATTGACAATAAAGATTTATGTGCAAAGTATATTTCAGATTATTTTTTAGAACAGAAAGATGTTTTTCATTACTGATTCAAACGGATTTGTTTATTATTTTTATAATCATAATAAAATTTTATACAATAAGTTTGAGTTTTTAGAAAATTAATATATTTTTCTTTATAAAATTGTGTTAAAATCATATTAGAATTGTCAAAAATCTAACAAATACTTTTTGAATTGGACACTTCACGCATACGTATCGTACAAGTGTCATACGAGGTGTCGGTGTCCAACACGTCATTCAAACTTAGTTAAGGAGAGTACTGAACAACAAATAATATACTAAGTGAGAAAAGTAATATATTTATACTTGTCTTACAATATATTAAAAGTTACCCAATGAGTATGATATGTTGAGAAAAGTGTTGTTCCAAAAATTATTTTACAAATAAAAAAAATTCAAAAAATAATTTTTTAAACACATTTAAGATAAATTAAGAGATTGATGAAATTCAGTGTTAAGACACCCATGAAAATGGTAATACAAAAGGAATTGAACCCTGACCATGCAAGAATGCCATACATTGATTGTGGTAAGTAGATTCAGGTGTGCCTTTTTTATGCCACAGGTGAAGGAAAGAAAGCCATAAGAGATGAGAAGAGGTAGAGTGTCACTATCAAAATGGGGTGGCACCAATACTAAGGGCCCATATCATGTCACCAAGAAACTTCCATTGTTGACAGTGGTTAAGAGGTCTTTTCTCCTCCTTCATTACCTATTTTAAACCAAAAATGTTTCCTTCCAACTCCTGCTTTTAGAATTAGTATTTATGACTCATTTTATTTTGGATGAAGATGTCTTCCCACATTTTTGTTTTCTACTACAATTATATCTTTCAGTTTATTGGATAATGTTAATGCCCCTCTTCATATTATGCTTCTTCTTAACAAATTATCTCACACCGTTATAAACACTGTTAGGTAGATCATTCCCATAAAACATAGGATAATCACTACATTAATATATTAAATTTATATAATCCTCATTATACGCTAGAAGGGTTAAAAGAACTCAACAATTTATCGTTTTAAAAATACTACAGACTTTCTTTAAAAGTACAAAATGCTAACGTACAATTATTGAATTACATATAAATTCAAGCATAATAATATATACATTCCAAAAAAAAAATTATTAAATAAAAATTATTATTAGAGAAAAAAATAATAATTAGTCACTATATTAACAAAATTATATATTATTTTAAAAATTAAAAGAATTATTAGTATTGAAAGAAGTTTTCATTAACAATAAAATTTATAAATTAATTTTTATATTGATATATAATTAGCTATCAAGATTTTAGATATCAAGATTTTCATTATTATTTAACCACTATACCAGACAAATTCTTTTGTCATATTATAATTTTTATTATACTTATTATTATTAATATGTATATTATTAATATTAATATTTTTTATTTTTTAGTTAAATGTTAAATAAGTTACATATAGATTATATCCGTATGTAACAATTTTTGTAATTAAATTTTTAATAAATTACATATGGATATAATTCGTATGTAACATTTTTAGTTATTTTTTAATTAAATTAAAAATAAGTTACATACGGATTTTATCTGTATGTTATAGTTTTTTTTAATTTACATTACATACGGATATAATCAGTATGTAACACTTTTTGTTATTTTTTAATTAAATTTGAAATAAATTACATACGAATTTAACAAATTTATATTTTAATTAAATTTTTACTATATTACATACGGATATAATCCGTATGTAACACTTTTTATTAATTTTTAATTAAATTTAAAATAAATTACATACTGATTATCAGATTTTCTTATAGTGGTCACATATGAAAGATCACTCCATGCTTTAGTTAGAATGGTCAAGTATTAGACCTAACAATTATAACACTCAATTTTCATAATTAGAATATTGGGTATCTAACTTCGTACTCTATTTTTCAATATGTGAAATAGAGAAAATGAGTGAGAAGAAGTTTGGAAGATAGAAAAAAAAATATTAGAGAGTAGGATAAAACGAGTATCTAAAAGATGATCAAATTTAAAACTAAAATGATATGATGAAAGAACAATGATTTTTCAACAAATGTAATTAATAAAAATGTAAAAAATAAAATTACTCGTCAATTATCTATACCAAGCGATAAATGATAAGGATTGAGTGAAAAATATAAACTAGCATTAACATTGTCAATAAAAGCTAAGATTTTGATTAAAAGGGACAAATTATTATTAAGTTAAGACCATATTCAATTATTATAGATGATGGAAGGAATAAATTTGAAGAAAAACTATTAAATTATGAACCAATATTTGGTTAATGCAGGTGTGATTGGCATTATACCTAGCAAATTGCCTCAATTCATTAAGATATATATTCTCATATTAGCATACTTGTAAAAAAAATCAAAATCAAACTTATTAAAATGATAGACCTTTAGAAATAATGATCTTCTTAACATAAAGCATATTTTAGATTTATCTTCTTTAAATTAAACAAAAAAAATATTATATCCACCTTAGTTTAAGAATTGGTTAAAATTATTGAATACATTAACTATAACAATTGTTTATGCATATTTTACTTTGAGATAAATCTATTTACTTCGTTATTCACAAGATTTCTATTACAACCGTCAAATAAGATGCCCAAGTGGCCACAATAGAAATTCTGGAGCAATTCACACTCTCTAAACAAATTAAGTGGTTAAATATAACCCCAAAATCTCATTTATTAACCTGCCATTGCATTTGGTGGAAACACTTTCTGAATAAACTCCAGGAAACGATGAGAGTAGAATGTAGGGTCCACTGCTGATATAGACAATGAATCAAAATGAAGAGATTTATAAGCATGTTCAATCTTCTTGGTCATGTTATAGTCCTGCAATATATCAATGATACCCAGGTACAGCACCACATCGTACACCGAGTGCAACTTTTGTTGTTCTTGTTTTCCTGAAATCTGCTCTGCCCTTGAAGGCATGTTCACACCAAGCTGGATTTGGAGTCTGCTTAACACATTGGAAAGAAAGAGAAAATATGCATATCAGTATGTACTACATGTGGCGATCATACAATTATAGTGTAAAGGAATTATTATAATCATTAAAATCCTGAATAAAGTGCTTAGAATTATTAGAATAGTCCACATTATAACAGTTATGTGATAATTTGAAGAAAATAAATAACCAATTTATGATCTCACTTTTATGCTGAACCGTTTGATCACATTATATTTAGTTTCTGTTAAACTTAGATACAGTCTCATAGTGTTACTGATGCTACTTTCCTATCAGAATTAAACTTTCACTTTCACCATACAAAATTTTATTACATATGTTACTTGGGTGAAACTTGAATTCGGATTGAAAAATAATACCAACACCAAAAGAATTGTATATAGGTTTTGTCCTTTGATCTAACCTGCATATGCTGTGAACAACAGGACTCTGAAACAGTCTAGCTAACCTGAGTTATTTAACCTAAAGATTAAAGGACCGAGGCAAAAGAATCAAGAAACCACACCTTGCTGTACCAGGTAGAAGTAGATCCACCTCCTCATCACCAGCAGATGAAGCTCGCAACCGACTACCCCTCACATGTGAGCCTACAACAACACTGTTATCATCTGCTCCTCTAGGAACTAGAACAAGGCCTTGTGGATAGGATGCTTCATCCTCCAGAGGATCTATTAGATAATCGTTAGCATATCACAGTTTTTAAGTTGATCAGTTCATTCATTCTTGTATATTGCACTAGAAAAAGCAAGAATATAAGTCTATAAACGACACAATCGATTCACCTTCTTCTGCAAGCATTGCTAATCCATCCACACTTCTTCTTTGATTGTATGATATGAGAGGACGCAGATGCTGTGGAGCTCGATAGTGAACACCTAGAAGAAGGCTGTAATCCATAATGTGTTGTGCTTCTAAAAATTTGCTGTCTATTTCAATCTGCCTGCACAAAGAAGTATGAGGGTAGGAGGAAATATTCTGTATTTTCAGTGCATTTAAAAAAATGTCTTCCGTTTTATATCAGGATGCATGGTTAAGGTATATTATGACAATTAAAAAAAATATTTGTATGCATGCTGGATGCATCATAAAATTTTGGACTGCAAAGATCAAACAAAATTCGACATCAATAGTAATTGTTTTCAACAGCAGTATATTTTATTGGAGACATAGTCTACACACATATATTTACATATTCATGGCTCACAGTATTAAAATATGATCCAAGAGTTTTTTGCAGCATTCAGACACCAGTATTGTACTAAACAGAAGATATACACGTTTTCTGTTGTTACCTTGTCCAAGAAGAATATCTTATCTTCCTTTTCTTGTATATACGTTGTAATAAAGTTTCTTCTTTTTATCATAATATTTTTTATACTTGGGTTGGGTATCTTTGGCTAGAAGTCAAGAAGTAATCCTTTGAGATACTGAAAATTGACTCTTTTAATAAATATTTTATTTACCGTGTATAAGAAACCCAGATGCAAAAGAAAATTCGTTGTAACTACTGCTTACTTTAATAAAGACTCTCGCCATGACGGTTCCAAATAGAAGCAGTAGTTCAGATCCAAATCTTTTAGTGTTGTATTTTCGTCAATTTCTATCTTGTCTGATGATCGTCCCAAGGACGAACCTTTTAAATCAAATCTCCGATGGATCCTCAGTTCCGTGCAGAACATATTTCCCATTACAACGAAGCGAAACTGCAAAAGGGAAAATTATATCCAAATATTAGACTCATAGTACAGCAAATGCATATGAAAAAAATTACAGATGCCAGTAGTGACAGACTCAAATATTTGATATTGTAAATTCGCTTTATGATATTTTTCATACTTAATATTTCAGATTGAAAGTATTAAGAAGCGTGTTATTCCATCCTTATTGATACAGAAAATGACCCATGATCTGAAAAATGCTGAGAGGCAATGTGCACGTTACCTTCTGGCCACTTGAAGGCTTAATCCTGTGCAAACCAAAGAATTTTGTGATAAGTGTATTTTCGTATGACTTCACATGATGATGATAGTCTGGCAGCATTCTTAGAAGAACCTGCATGTCAAATATTGAACAAAGGAGTTCTCATTATGCACTGAAAACAAGTAGAAAATAACAGGTGAATACTAAGATATCATTACTAAATAATTGAAGTTGCCTCAGTATGTATTAGCTAAAAGCTTCTTCTTTTACGAGTTGCCTCTGAAAAATGTTAGCATTATTCTACAACTACAACAAAAGCTCTATTGTAAAATCCAAACTCTGCCACAAAATTATTAGGGACTTTGCTTCCTATCAGGACTAATTAAGCACTCTCTCGTTCCTTAGTTGCTGTGAAATTCCATACTAAATTTCTATAAATAAATTGTTAGCTTCGATTTGTTGAGTAACTGAATGTACACTATAGAGTCCACACGAAATATGAGAGATTGACCAGAAACATTTGTCAACGTTTATAAGAACGCAACCTTTGACCTTCTATTGGTTCTAACTGAAACATTTATAAGAACGCACCTTGACTTCAGACATTCGCAGTGTCTTGATCATGAAACGATCATCCTGCGACAGGAAAAAGACACTACCACTTTTCCCTGGAGAAGATAATTCCCTCAGAGTATCGTTTCCACAAATGGACATCATGTAGTCGGCAGCATCAATCTTGAACATCTCTCTCAAATTTCTGCAATAGGTTATATTAAACAAACTCATGGAAGGACTAGTGGGATTTAAGAATGCATATTATGATCAATCAAACACTTATGTACCACATTATGATCTTATATTCTTAAATCCCATATTATCCCGGATTTGGAACACATTTGTTCTTCTGAATATAACGCACAAAATTAAGGATAATAGAAGCACAGGCATGTTCCAAAGGAGACAATTCAATTCAAATTGGAAACATCCACGATATGATGGGAGCTAAATAATCTAACTCGCCTAAAAAGGGGTTTAAAATCTTGCCTAAAGAGAAAGATTTACTTGCACTCCTAGACGGTATAACAATTACTCCTAGACGGTATAACAATTATATCAGCACCACATGAAAGACACACATCATCAAAAAATGAGGAGTAACTACTGACCTGAACACCATGGGGCAGTAATCTTTCCATTTAAAATCCTCTGATGCATGGGTAGGTGTTAATTGAGAACCTTCTTTAGGAAAATTCATCCAAAAGCTTGCTTTGGTACCAAAATCTGATATTCTTACTTCTCGCGTAGGTATAGGTGTTATCTTGCCCACGGTATACCTAACCAATTGAAGGATATTAACGAGGAAATCCATGCAAAAGCAACCATATTGAAGAATGATGGGACAGTTATGTAAACAACACAAATTTAGTAACTATTGGGCTGTTATGCGTTTTGTAACCATTATTAAAAAATGTTTATGTTGTATTGAGTGCGATTGAGAGAGGAAGAGTCTCTGTTAGTGCTTAGGCCTATCTATTTATTGTGTATTAAGAGAGGTTGCTCTCAATGAGGGACTCTGTCCTGTATTTTTCTTCTGTTGTCTGGGTTTGTTGTAACTTCTTTTCTGGTTTAATCCCGAAAATATATAAATTAAACTACTTGGTTTGTGTGTAGTTCTCTTGAGTCTAACCAAAAACTAGGAAAATCCATGCAAAGGAAAGTGAAGACCGTTTGTTTAGGACAGCATTTTAACTTCAACTTAGATGGAGTTTGTGCCTTCAGTTCACAGTTTTCGGCCTCGTGAAATCCTAATCTTAAAATTGGAGTAATGAAATAAGATGAGCTATCTATGTACCACTGTAAAAGTGAATCAATGCGAACGAAAAAATTTGTTGAATGAAAACAGCTTATAGTTGTCATGCGATTCTCTTATCTTTATTGGAGCTGCACACCACAGATCTCTATTCTCAACTCAACTGTTGGTGTATAGGAAGAACAAAAGAGGTTAGGTATGTGACCTTTAGTATTATTGACGAATAGAATCATCAACCATACCTATATTATAATTCTGGTTTTATAACTTAGTTATTGCCTTCCAACTTTGGATTCATCTTGAAATGTTAGCATATGTCATGTGCAATAGAATAAATACAAAAGCATGTAGAAGTTGCAGAGAATAATTAGACTGTAACAAATGATAACAACTGAAGAAACTTCAGTGTGCTACAGGTGAACATAGTGTCTTTACCTTATTCCAAGCTGCAAACTGAGCATTAGATCATAACTCCTGTGACCTTTAATGATTATTTCACCAGGTCTTTTAGTCTCTTTGGCAAGCTTTTTTTGAAGTCGTCTTGCCCTTCTCGACATTGATGAAAACATGTTATTTAACACAACCTCACTTATCAATACACCTTGCATGTACTCTCGTTCCAAAATTGGGATCGTTGTATCAACCTCTTTGTCGCTACTTTCTGGCACAGAATCTGCTAATCCTAATGCTGAATCATATCCAATCACTTTCTCAATCGACACCTCAAGACTCCAACGCCTTTCAAGAGACACATTTCTTCTATTAGACTGTTCCAGATTTAACAGGTTTCCTTTTGTAAGCTTATCAGATGAACCATAACTTGACAGCTGATTTTCTGGTACCTCGACATCTCTCACTCGCTTTTGTTTTCTCAAATCTGGCAATAGCCCTCTTTTTCTCAAGGCACTGAGATAAATTTCTTGCACTGATGGAAGCCGGCTACCTCTTGGATAAAAGGTTCCTTTGCCATCTTTTAGACCAAATGCCCAAGTCCCAACATAGCATCCTCCATCACTGCAAGTGTAAACTCCAAATCCATGCATCATGCCATTTAACCAGTTGCCTTCATATGAGTCCCCATTTATCCAGGTGAGTGTTCCTTTTCCTGACATTATCCCACCTTTCATATTCCCTACGTAAACATTTCCATTGGTCCAGGTATACTTGCCAGGGCCCTCTGGTGTTCCTTGCATCCAAGAACCTTCAAAGGTATCTCCATTAGGATAAACTTCATACCCCAGTCCATGTTTAAGATTCAACCGCCATCTACCTTTATAGGTCAATTTATCAGAACGAATATATCTCCCCGTTCCATGGATATATCCACCAGAGAAATCACCTTCATACTCTGCTCCAGAAGGCCATCTTATCTTCCCATACCCATTTCTCGTACCTCTCCTCCATTCACCCTCATATACACAACCATCAAACCAAACGTACGTTCCATGACCCTCATAAACATTGCCATAAAGGGATCCAGAATATGACTCTCCATTAGGAAGTAAGAGTTGCCCAACACTAAAGCCATCACTTTCACCGTTTGTCAATGTAGAAGGTTGGTCTAATTCAGGAAGCACATCAACATATTTCGTTTTGTCTGCACAAGAAAGTGCTCCGTTTGAATAATCTGCAATGGCCACGGGGCCAGACATTCACAATTACCAGAAAAAAATATTTTCCTTGTAGAATTTCAAATGCCCCGAATTATCAGCAGCTCCAAGACAAGAAGGTTTGCATATAGGAATTCTGACCCAAAGATCACCCTTGAAACTCTTTGTCCTATGAATACAATATGTTACTACTTAAGACAAAATATGTAATTATACTCAGCGTCTGGATCGATTGAAAAGGTTGTTACAGATTAACCATGGTTTCAAATTCGAACTCTAGGCATGCAATCTGTATTGCCTATAGTAGTTTTAAGCGACTCGAGTAGACTTGTCTTCTATGAAGGATACCTGTAGTCTCAAACAAGATAAAAATACATATGTTATATATTGTAGCTATTATAAGTGATTGAAAAAAACAAAGATGGACGAGAATTCAAGAATCAAAATCATATTACAGTGTGTGTATGTGTGTTTGTATATGAAGAAACAAGTTTAATTCTAAAAGGCAGTGACCAGACTCACTGTGTTCTTCATTGAATTTTGCAGACCACAAATTACGAAAAAAAAGGGCAGACCGCAACATACGATCACAATATTAAAATGGAAACCAGAAAACAATTAAACAATAGTATCATAAAAAAAATTATAAAAAAGGACAAGAATTAAATGAAAAAGGTAACAATATTTTCCGTCATTATGAGAACATTTATCAAGAAAGCAATATGCAAGACAGAGTGGGTGTTTGGGGAGAGTCAAAGAAAAAGAGAAGACTAATAACAACAAAATGTGTAGCAAATGAAGCTCCTTGGTCCTTACATCATTACATGGCTAAATAATACTTGGAATTCCATTGTTGAGATTTCATAGGCTTAAAAGGATAGGTTCCTTAGCTTTTAATACAGAAAGAACAGCCAAAACATCATACACACGCAAGTGGCAGAAGAAATTGCAAAGTGAAGATAACAAAGATTGTGAGATACGACATTAGTGAATATGAAATTGACATCCACTAACACAAGGAGGAAGTGTGAGGAGTTTACCGGAGAATTATGAGCAGTGATGAAACAGTGTGGTTGCCGGAGAATGCAAGAAGAAGAGATTAACTCTGTTCAAATGGAAGATTATATAGTTCTTCCAAAATTCTTAAAATTGAATTGGTTCATTTTTCAAAACAGCTTTTTAATGACAATTCAGAGTATAAGTTAGGTCAATTGATCCAAATCAAATTATGGGTCAGCTAACTTACAATAGTTGATTAAAATGAACACATCAACTTTTTATTAAAAAAGTGAAAATGATTTGGTTTTCCATTTATTATATTATACGATCGTCCGTATTAGATGTAACGATTGGTCAGGAAAATAATTAGCGTTGATTACTCATATAAATAGTTCATAATGTAAGGTTCGAATAATTTATTACACGATTCATCTAATGAAGTAAGATTGAGAAATTCAATGGCTACAAAGATTTCAACAGTATTTTTATACAAAACGTAATGCAACAAAGATAAACACGAAGCTTATAGTGGAAGGGATTTGACACCCAATGTGGTACACTAAATAAAAAAAGAGAAGGAAAGAGATATAGAAAGTGGACAAAAAAAATATTAAATAAGATGAAGAGAAATAAAAATGAAAATATAATATATTGTATAACTCTTTAATTGTTTTATTTATGTTATTTTATTATATTTATTAATTTTTTATTTTCCTTATATATTATATTATGTTATTTAATTTTTAATATAATTATTATAATTAGATAGATTTAATAGTTTTTTCACTTTTATAATTATTTTTTCAATTTTATCCCATTATTTTAGAGTTTTTTTATTTGATTCCACTCAATAACTCAATATAATATCTTGTATCAAATTAATAATAAAATGTTACAACAATGACATAAATCTTGAATCATAATACATCATTTATTAAAGAAAATATTACTTACTTACTATGACCAACAAACGTGTAATTTTAATAATTTCATCATAATAAATTTAACAAAAGATATATTAAATTGACTTATTTTTTTTTAAATGGAACTAAATTAATAAATTTAAAATAAATAAAAAATGGAACTAAATTAATAAATTTAAAATAAATAAAAAATGAAAAAAAAAATAAAAAACATATGTACATATATTTATTAAGGTTTAGTAATTGACAAAATTTTGATAAATAAAAATCAACACACAGATTTTATAATAACAAAACTCATAAGTGATAAATATTCGGCTATTGAGAAGACAATATTATAAATAAAAAAAAATACAGAGGAGAAAACAATATTTTGTATGTTCAGATTGAATCAGACTTGGTAAACAGTTTAGAAAGGATCATTATTATGCAATATTAAAGTACCATGTCAATTGTTTGAAAGACATATATAACACATCGTACCGTATAAAAATATACATAGACGTCACTGTAACAATATAAATATCATACGATACATATACATATACATACACATATATTTATATATATATATATATATATTTAGAATATTACTTTCAAGGCACAATAAATAATTTTTTATGTGTTCATTTTAATGAGTCTCTTGAACAGGTCTTTGAGAACGCTTTCTAGCAAAGTAAATGATAATTTAAAAAATCAAAGACTGATTATTCAAAGTTTAATTTTATACTCTGTAACATTAAATTTGCACACGAGTTCTCTATTAAATATATTGCTTTTAGAAATCACTACATAAAATTTAAAATATTTTCCACTATGAGTATACATATACATTACTACATTAGTTTATAAATATAAGTTAATCTAACTTTTGTATCAATATAACTAAATCTAAATGCACTCAGTGTTATAAAAAAAATCGAAACTGCGAAGGCCTACTTGTCCTAGATTTCAAAGACGGTTTCATGGCCTACTTGTCCTACATGTTCTCTGATTGCTTTATTTAATTACAGGTTAAAGAAATAATCGTATTTTTATCACAAATTACTTTAGTGGTAGTAAATTAAAAATACGGCGAGAATATATTGATAATATTTTCAATGAAAAAAAATATTTTTAATTCCATAATTATGATACTTGACTATGTTGTCATATATTGTAAATATCTTATGTTATTATTTTTACATATTTGACATTTTTCTCTCGATCCTCTTATTTTAGATATCAAACACTAAATATGATTATCTCTTTTTTCTTAAAAAATTCAAATCTTAGTTTGTGAATCTTTTCTGACCCGTCAATCCTATTTGTATAGAAAATTAAATTTGTTCCTTCAAAAAAAATTAAATGGTTTTGCAAAAAAAATGTTTCAAGAACACTACACAAACATGTTTTTATATATATTCAAATTAGGTGGTTTCTAATTAAAGGCCATGTCTATCAATTAAATATTGTTAGTCTAATTAACACTTATCAAATGTTTTGTCTTATATTATAAGCTCCCAATATTAATTTCAATGATTTTTCATAACTCAGTCTACTGTAAAATTGTACAAACACGTTAATAAATAGAAACAATAAATCAACTCATAAAACTAAAGTAAATCTAATCGTGTAAAAGTGAGTAATTAATTAATTAATACACAATAAACTATAGAAATAATTTTGTTTAATATGGCTCGGCTTAAATAAAATTAAATTGATGAGTTTTTACAACAATAAGTAAACGTAATTAATTTAATTGAATTTATATTTTTTTATTCAAAATCATTTGATCAGTTGTATTTACTCTTGACTAATAGAATGAATAAAAAAAGACTTTGCTTATTTGCACAAGGAAAACTAAAAATGGAACCTATTTTCTAAACAAAAACTTATTCCTAGCTAATTAATAATACAAATTCAAGTAGGCTTAGTTGTCAATTATTATTCTCCCTTTCTTTCATTTTCATAGTGTTTTTTCTTTGTTCTTACGTTAAATATGTACTAGTATCTTTTCCTCGAATATTATTATCTTTAAAATTGTTTAAAATGTTTATATAATCAAATTTATTATAATATTATACAAAATCCGTATAATGAATTTGTACCGATCGGACGACCGAAGCTATACATTAAAATAATTTAATATAATAAATACGTGGTAAGGAAATGGTTACAATCAACGTTGAGTGGGTCAAAAACATGTCGAAGAGCACTTCCTTAATATCAGAAAGTCACTACACATTACATAAGGACCACGCATGTCTCTAGCGATCGATTACTTGACCCACACGACCCAAAACCCAAGTCAACTTATAAAAGGGACTTCTGAAAGGGGAAAATGTATGTTTTCATGATATTCTGAGAGACTAAACTAAACACTAACACTGACTTAAGCGTCGGAGTGCAATCATGGATACTCCGCCGACGGGACGAACGCGCGTGTGAATAAGAAAGGATTCAAATAATTAGGTAGTTGTTAGCACAACAACAATTATATATCGACATGGATCAATATTACTCTGGCTTGACCTCCACAGGTACAAAATTGCTAAGAAAGTTTTCATTAAAAGTAAATATAGGCGGGAATAATATTAAAAATATTAAGGAAGTGATTTTGCATATTTGAATAAAAAAATTTGGTACACGTGTGGCAATCCTATTGGGCAGTGGGGGCTGAGTAAGACATATGGAAGTGGGCAAATTAAGCTTTGCAAGTGACTCTTGAATTAGTGTATTAATAATTATTTGTGGCCACAACTTCATGATATCTCAACCTCACTTTTATCATCACATCATTACCAATTATTAAATCAGACAATAAATGTCGGTATTTATTATTACTTCCACTAATCTGTTACAATTTTTCTTTCTTAAATTTCTTTCAATTCGGTTGACTAACTTGTAATAACATTTTTTTCTTTCCACATTTTTATGGCCACTTGCATTCCAATTTCTGTGGTGGCCGCCGACTCTGTATCTTTCATTTGGTTTTCATATAATAAACTCTCCAATTTAAATAATTGAAGCTACCTCTTTGTTCCCACATTAGTTTCATATTCTCCATAAGAGCTTTTCTTTATTCAATATGGTATACACTTAATTTATAAAAAAATTAACAATATAAATTTATTTTACTTATCAATCAAACTTAATTAAAAATGTATTACCAAACCATGAATCATAGACGGTTAATATCCAATATCAAAGTGAATTCTAACCACATATAACTTGATGTTATATTTTGCTTAAGAGTTACTCAAAATATTGATTAAACTTAGAATGTGTCCGTGAAATTCAATTTCTTTATCGATTATTGGAACATATGACTCTTTAAAATTCTCTTCTCACTCACTCAATATTTGATACTTATTTATTACTTAGAGATAAATATTCTCTCATTAATTTAAGCATCAAAGAGTCTTCTTTTAATAAACTTTTACTTAGTTTTTCTTAGCGATATGAGACTATACTGACATACAGAAACATCTCTAAAAAAGATTGAACATCGTCAATAACTCAGATTCATCACTTTCAAATGTTTAACATCAAACTCGGTACGAAAAAAAAAGTTTAAATTGATTTATTAAAAATATACAAAAATCTTTTTTTAGGACAAAATATTTATATACTAAAAAAGAAATTAATGTTTTATATAAATACATTCAATATTAACTAGTATAATCTCAAAAAGTAATTAAATTAAGACCGCGTTTGATGTATAGGGAGACTTACACGATGATGTATTGGTGGGTTTGCTCTCAAATTTGAACCACATAATTAGTCAAAAGCATGCACTGAAGGAAATATAAACCACATAGAAAACGTTAAAAAATAAGATATGCATATACTAAGCCTTTACATTCGACAAAATTGTCTCTATCAAAATAATGACCCTTTCATTTACTTAGCAACTAATTTGAAAAAAAATGCAATACTTGTATTTGATATGCAAATTGTATTAGATAATTTGACTCTAACTATTATCTAATTATCTATTGCTCTCTTTTGAACTGCACACACTCATTTCTTATTTAATCGTTATGATCTCTTTCATAACGAAAAACATTTTTTCTTTTCGAGAGAAAAATAATTTTAAAGATTAAATTATACACATAAATTTAAACGTGTGACGTGAATACTGCAGTTCACAGTAAGAAAATCTTGAATATTGATGCCAATGTAAAAAGTGCGATCTTACTTGTTAATATATATATATATATAAATAAGAATATTAAGTAACTTATATTTTTTTTCAGATCAAATTCCTACTCGCATTATCTCTATTCACTTTAGATTAGTATGCTGGCTAATGGTTCTATATTAAATTGGCTTTTTGTAATACAATCATTGCCTAACAAAATAAAACCAGTAGTATAAATATTACTAGTCTATATATAGCAATAAAATACATGTTCATATTATCAAATACATCAGCTGGATATTTGGATGTATTCTAAAACTGTTTTAAACTTGTGTCATACGTCATTTATGATTTCAAATAGAATTAATATTTTACTTAGTATTTTCTTTATTGTGGGTCTCACTATTTTGATTAAGTTCAATTTAGTATATTTTTCAATATAATCAATGTAATTTTTCATATATTTTTTTAAATCATGTTACTTTGATTTTGTTTTTTTAGGGACGAGGCTGTAAGTGAATATTATGAAGGTCTTAATGAATAATCTCGTAGTCTTACTTTTTGTCATGCCGTTTAGTCTTTGTGTGTTTGTGGTGGAGTATGATGATTTTATACTTGTTTTATATCATTTTGCCATTACTAGTAATTACTAATTGCTTACGGATGCGATTAAAATACTTTGTTTATATGATTTTGGTGTTTCAATAATTATTTGTTGAAAGATGTTTTGTTGGTTAATGACTATTGTGCAGTGAATATGAATAATATAAATATTGGAATACATCACATTTCTCAACTTGATGTAATATAATATTTTATAGAATATAGGCGTGTATAGATCATGGATAGTAATAGGCTTATGGGCTTGTGTAGAATGAGGACGAAGAAGGGTATATGGAGGCTAGTGTACCTTGGACTCGTGTTAAAATGTTCTTCACTCAAATTGGCAATGCACCTAAGGCACATTCTCCCTGCACCCAACACATTCTAATTGGCACCCAATCACTTAATAGTAAAAGACGAATATACCCTTAATGAAATTCTGAAAACTATAATTGTCATATGCACCCAATCACCTGCACCAACCCTATTCTTCTGTTCTTCCATTCCCTTGTGCCTGCCGCAGCCACCGCAGCCACCGAGCCACCGTAAGCCACCGTGTTGTGCAGCCACCGTGAGAAAGCTTGTTGTCCAACCACCGTGAGCGACGTTCTTCTCCATTCTTCTGCACCCACCGTGACCTCCATTATCGCAGGCAGAGCACCAGATTCGAAGGTACGTCATGCTTCCGGATATTTTTTTC
>Ga0123342_1002024_pt1 | contig 33963 bp, 20 predicted proteins | sample Turbeawhitnodule_FD_89960 | JGI IMG/M metagenome (GOLD analysis project Ga0123342, IMG submission 89960) | Root nodule microbial communities of legume samples collected from Mexico - Turtle bean Mexico white nodule | ecosystem: Host-associated > Plants > Roots > Nodule | place: Mexico: Nepantla... | reverse complement strand
TTTAAGAGGTACTGGGGCGAGAGGGAAGGTATGAGGTTCGGGGGGGGGGGGGTGGGGGGGGGGGGGGTTGTTGACCTCGTTTGGTCCAATTTAATGAAGACCACATATAGGTCTTAACCTAACATGAAGAAAAACCACACAAGTCTTAACTTGGTGGGGTGATAACCTCGTTTGGTCCAAATCAATGAAAAATCACACACAAGTCCTAACGTGGTGGGGTGCTGACCTCGTTTGGTCCAAATCAATAAAAACCACACACAAATCTTAACTTGGTGGGGTGTTGACCTCTTTCAGTCCAATTCAATGAAGACCATGTACAGGTCCTAACCTAGCGTGAAGAAAAACTATGCACAAGTCCTAACTTGGTGTGGTTTCGACCTTGTTCGGTCCAATTCAATGAAGACCACGTACAAGTCTTAACTTGACCTGAAGAAAACTCATGCACAAGTCTTAACTTGGTATGGTGCCGACCTTGCTCGGTCCAATTTGTGAAGGAAATGTCAATCTCACTCGTTCCATTTTGTAAGTTTTAAATTACATTTATAGCAGGTAAAGGAAATGCCAACCTACCAGGTGAAGGAAATGTCGACCTTGCTTGGTCCAGTTTGTGAAGGAAATGTCGACCTCATTCGATCCAATTTGTGAAGGAAATGTTGATCTCAGTCGTTCTAATTTGTATGTTTTAAATTATATCTATAGCAGGTAAAGGAAATGCCAACCTGGCCCGACCCAGTTTATGAAGGAAATGTCGATCTTACTTGTTCCAGTTTGTAAGTTTTAAATTACATCTATAGCAGGTAAAGGAAATGCCAACCTACCAGGTGAAGGAAATGCCGACCTTGCTCAGTCCAATTTGTGAAGGAAATGTCAATCTCACTCGTTCCAGTTTGAAAGTTTTAAATTACATCTATAACAGGTAAAGGAAATGTCGACACCTCACTTGGTCCAGTTTGTGAAAGAAATGTCGATCTCACTTGTTCTAGTTTGTAAGTTTTAAATTATATCTATTGCGGTTAAAAGAAGTGTCGAGCCCAAGTTTGATCCACTATCGGAAGTCAGTTGAAAGGTGAAATCAAGCAATACCAACGAACTTATTAGCATCATTGGCTTACGCTTGAAGCTAGGGGGCTGTGAGGTCATGGGCTAAGCCCGATCATGAGATAACTAAGTTGAAGGACATGTTTGATCAATTCATGAAGAGTTAAGAAAAACCTGAGAGCAAACTGGAGAGTGGTTTAGTAAGAGAAGGAACTATCATGATGATCCTTATTTTCAAAGGGATGGGGTTGTTTAGTAGTCATCACAATGTTAACTACTACCAAGAACCCCCTAGGCATCATATGCCCAGACATCCCACCTTTCCTAAGGAACCTAAGGTCAAACCTTCCCTCATTCTATGGCAAAAAGGATGCAAAAGAATATTTAGACTCGGAGATGAAGGTATATTTTTTAGGGCCACCAAGTTGACCATGAAAGAAGAGTATTCCTAGATATTTTAAGTTTTTAGGGACAATTAATAATAAACATCTTTAGTTAGAAACCTTAGGATTCACAATAATCCCCAAATTCAGTACTGGAATGAGCTTAAAGCAATTTTGAGAAAAAGACATGTACCTTCTTACTATAGTAGGAAGTTAATGGATAATCTCCAAAGAGACCGACAAAAAGAAATGAGTTTAAAAGAGTACAAACAAAAGATGAGGTTGTTACTAGACGGAGATTAGAGAAGAACCTAGGATACTTATGACTAGGTTCCAAAGTAACCTCAAACATGACATCCGGGATAGAGTTGAACTACTCCCTTATAATGATTTAACAAGTAAAGAAAATCATAAATGTTAAATTTAGCGAGTTTTCTCATACGGATAGGAGGCTATCAGATCTTGAAAGTGATTTTGCAGATTTTCATATTATCGACGAAGATTCATACGTTGATGCTATAAAAGGATTAGACGAAAACAATGTATCAGATGAGGTCGAAGCATCAGACAAAGGACTATTCGAATCCAATCAATTAAGTCATACAAATCACAAGGAGTGAAGATACATCTCTTCTCACCCCATGGTGAGATCATGGAAGAAAGAAATGACGGTGTAAGAACCAAATCATCTTTCTGAAATGAAGCGGTTAAGGCTACGATATCTCAGATAGAACCCAAGAATATATAGGAAGCTCTAACCCAAAAAAACTGAATTTTGACAATGGAGGAAAAGATGAAACAATTCACAATGAAGTTTGGTCTTTAAGATCCCTATCAGTTTGATCAAATATAAGAAGTATAAGATGAATTTTCAAAACAAACTGAACAAAAATGGTAAGGTGGTAAAAAATATAGCCAGATTGATAACACATGTCTACCATTAGCAGAAATATAGCTAAATTGGTAGCACATGTCTACAATTAGCAGGAATGTATTAATTTTACTAGAACATTTGCTCCTATTGCTTAACTAGAATTAATAAGAATGTTGTTAGTCTTTGTTGTCTTAAAAAAATTATAAAACTTTACCAAATGGATGTCAAAAGCTCCTTTTTAAAATGGATCTATAGAAGAAGTTTATGTCAAACAATCACATGGTTTTGAAAATAAATTTTTTCAAGAAATTTCTGAAAACTATGATATTAATTATAAACTTACAAGAATGGCTAGAATGATACTTAACAGGAATTTCATCAAACCATTCATATTACAATAATGAAAGTGATCTAAACATTTAAACACACACAGAGCCAAAGAAAAGCACAGACATCACTTTTAAGTCACTGAATATTCCTTCACATTATGCTACAACCTGATCTCTCCACACTGTCATTGAATATTTTGAATTCTTCTGCGTATAACTTGATCATAGAAACTTTTGGTCCGCAAAAACAAAAGTAATGCTGTTAGAGAACCCAAAAGAGTTGCACATGCCATTATGAGAAATGAAAACATAAAACAACGAGTTCCAACGCATGTGTTTCCTTCCGATGCTTCTTTGTCATATATATATCCAACTACTCTGACAGAGAATATATAAGAACCAACAGGACTTGCTATGCTAATGGTGTTGAATATGCTGCCCATATTCGCAACACCAAATATCTCAGAAGTGAGTGTGGGCATTAGGGACCACTGAGAGCCATAACAAATACCCACCAATATTGAACCAGCATATAGGGCACCTGGAAGTCCACAAACTATCACCACATGCCCAACGCTCATGACCATTAAAGTGATTACCATGAATAAAGGTCTTGCCCATCCTCTTGTGTGCAAATAATAATCTGACACATAACCACCTCCAAAGCGACCAAGAAAATTCCAAATGCTCCACAAAGAAACCAAGGAACCTGTCTCATGGCTAGTATAACCAAGAGATTCCCCTATTTGGCCCAAATTATTCACAGTTGCAAGTCCTGATCCCATACCACAAGCAATAGAAATAAACAAAATCCAAAAGTTCACAGTTTTCACTGCTTGGAAAAGATTCAGGTTTTCTCCTTGTTGCAAATTAGTCCTTTGATTGTTCAAAGAATCTGGCCTTGCATCCACCTTTTCAGCAGTGTCCAGAGAGTTTGCCTCCACAATTAGTTGTGACCTTTCATCCAGCAAATTTTCTAAACTTCTTCTACCCGGGTACTTTTCTTGTGCTTTAAATGCAATGCAGAGAAATGAGGCAAGCAACAACACAAGAACAACAAATATAGCGATACGCACCAATAATTGCAGGCTAAAGATGTTCTCTACAATTATAACAACCATAAGGTATGCAGCAACAACCAGAGCCATGAAAGAAAATATATTCAAATACTTCCTTTCTTCATCCTCACGAGTGTTGTGGATTCTTACAAACCACATAAGCAGCAAAGTATTTATAGGTGGCAAGAGTGCTAGCATCAGAAGATATGACACAGGCTTGTTGTTGAATATTGTTTTGTACACTTGAATTAATATTGCTCCACTTAGACCAAGAAATCCCTATCAAAAGAGCAAAAACCCAATGGCCAAACTTGAACAAAATGCTAGACACCAAGGATCAAAGGAGCATACTGTTTAGTGTACAAAGTGTCTAATCGAATATGATCTCCAACAATCCTATAATCTAGAGTGAGGTCTTGCATTTTTGGTGGGCGTGACTAACTATACTTATCTAACAAAATAGAAACAAAAAACACTTATTTGAAAGTAAAACAACTTAGATTATATAAAAAAAACTCTAAAATCATAACAACATAATTAAGAAGAAGATGTATATTACCCTGACAACTTCCTTCTTAATCTTAGAAAGAATAATTGTAGTCCATGTTATGGAAGAGGAAAAGATGGAAATAGAAGAGTGTATAAAATTTACAATATTAACATGAATACATGTTTATGGAAAATAAAGAGTTAGGGTGGTAAAATAAGTAAAGAGTTAGGGTGGTAAAATAAGTAAAGAGTTAGGGTGGTAAAATAAGTAAAGAGTATTAGCCTTAAGATTTAAAGAAACAAAGTGTTCTTATTTTAATTGTTACATTTAATTATCACTTGTTTAAAAAGACATAAACAGAAGAAACAAAACCTTCAAAATGCCGATAATGGTGCCGCTGTTGTGAGGGAAATTATGCACGCCGGTGACAACGTTGGAGGTGTTGAAAAAGCTCTGAGCGTGGGCTGTCACCAGCATGAAGAGGCACATGACAGGGACGGGGACGGGTGGAAAGAGGCCGGCGACGGCGGCCCACATGAGAAAATAGCCCAAGAAGCACTGGGCCGAGCCCAAGAAGTGTACGATCCATGGTCCGGTTGTGGTTGTGCGAGCAAGGAAGTCGTAGAGGAGGCCGGAGAGGACTCCGGCGTTGACTCCGATGTCCTTGAAGACGGAGACAAGGTCGAGCGTTGACTGATCGTAGTGTTGAGTGGACTTTAGAGTTTGGGAGTAGATGGAGAAAGTATAGAGTGAGCCGCTGGTGCATTGAATCCATATGCTCGCCACCGTTGATACCCACTTGGAGTTAAGGTAGAGATTGAAGTTCGCAAACTCCATTCAGATAAGTTGCTTCACTTTCACAATTTCTCGCTACCTTTACCATCAGAATCACAGTTTTTCATTTTCTTACGTTTTTTATGATTCTCTCTAGTAAGGACACGTGGGATACTGTTCATCAGCCAGCTGTACCTACTTGTCACTTTTTTAGATTATATAATTTAAAACCTACTTTTAGTTATAAAAAAATTTAAATTTAATTTTTGGACTGTATAATTCATTATTTTTTTATTTTTTTTATTGTTAAATTTGAAAGTATTCTTTGTTTAATATAAATTAAATTTGAAAAATATAAAATACAAATATGTTTCATTGCCATTTATTTTCACTAACCATTTATTTTATGTTTGCATTTTTAATCTATAGTGCTTGTTTATTTCTGCCATTCTTTCTTTCTTATAACCTTTTATTTAAAAAGTATTTGAATTATATCAAAACATCTTATACACACAATTTACTTTATTAAAAATATGAATGAAATTTATGTTTTCAAAGGTATAAAAAAATAGAAAATATCTATTTCGTTTGGTTTAGAATTTGATTATATTTTATGATGTGTAAAAAAGTTTAATATATTCAAATTTGAAAACTATAATATTGTTCATTTAATTGAAAGGAATCCTTAATATCTATTTATTATGACGTTTGAAAATTCATATCAATAGATATAACAAATTCTCATCGAAGAAACGGATAATCATTTAGCCTATAACTTAATACTTAAAAATAATCCAATAGACGGCACATACTCAAATAATTTTTTTTATAGAAATATAAAATTGAAAAAAAAATATATTGTAGACCAAATCTAAAATCTATAAATTTATTGGGAATAAAAAAAATTAAGTAAGAATATATATGACCCGGTCTTACTCAATTGTTGATATTGAAAATAAAAATAAAAATAATTTTTTTATTTAAATCGTTATTTTTTTATCTTTTAATTCTTACTTCATTATTTGTAGCATTTTTACTCTTTTTTTTTTCAAATACTTAATTTTAATAAAAATGGACGTGTATATAAAGTGGAAAATTCTTTGTGAAGTTAAATTTATAGTTCTTTAATTTTTATTTATTAAAACATATTTAAACTTGTGGACTAACTCAACTCACTACAACTTTTGTCAGATTAAATTTTAAAAATAGATTTTATACAATTGATCATAAAATGAGATTCAATCAATTAATAATTAATTCACTTATACTTAACTTACTATTAAAGAAGGTGACCCACTAACCCATTTAAAATAAAAATAATTATGTTAAAAGTCTAATAATGGTCAATCAAAATGATTATATACATGACACTTACATCAACACGACATTCACGCAATCCATTCCATTTCAAAATAAATAAAAAAATAATTTTAAGAAAATATTTTAAAACTTTTTTTATGGATTAAATGGTTTAACCTACCAATTAAATTTTGAACAAATTAAAAAAAAAACGGAAATGGAGTTCTGAATGGTTCAAAGCATGAGAGTTGAAAAAGAGTTGTAAATTACACTTATTATTTTTACTTTTGAGTTCACTTTCATACGAAAAGTTTCTAACAACTTTACAATGTCATAAAAGTTTGTTATGAACCTCTACTTTTAAAAACACTTCAAACTTATACAAAATGTATATGACAATTAAATCAGTTAATTCAAAATCATATGCTAAAAGTATTTTCTTAATAAAATTTCTTTTAACCGTTGAACATTTTCTTATATAGGTATTTTAACTCTTTTCAATATTCTTTATGTTTATGTGTTTGATAAATTTGGGACAAATTTGATAGTAAATTGTGTATTAAATGCATTCTAGATAATTTTAAATGTTTTTTTTATTTCTTTATCCAACACTTTGAATAGTTGAGAATGTTTATTTTCTTAGGTAACATAATCTTTTGCACCAAACTATGATAAAAATGAACACGGTATAAAATCATAAGTGTAACATTCATATATTTTCCTAAATCTAAAAACTATAATCTGTATAAAATATTAAAATATATATATATATATATATATAAACATAATACAAATATGTCCACAATTCTTTCTTAAAATGTTTCAAAACATATCTCTCTTTATAAGACTTTAAATATTTACTTAAAATTAAAACAAATATTTAAACACATAAAATATCTATTTACATAAAATATTTTCATCATCCAGCTTCTCATTGAGGAGCTTTATCATCTGTAACATCATCGGTTCCCGTGTAAATACACTATTATCACAGATAAAAAAAACAAACACAAGGAAATAACAGGGTAAGCTAGCTATATAAAACAAAATTCTATATAATTTCAATTTGAAATTAATAAACATAAATCATCAAGTCTTATACAAATTCTCAAATCATCAAGTGTCTATTAAAATTCAATATTCATCTTTCACATGTCAGCCTTCCACTAACTCATATCACATAGACACTTGACTCTGCTTCCGGAAGACTCGTGCGTTGACTTAGACTCAGAGATTTACACTTGTCATATTATATAACTGTGAAATCCACACATCTATGCGCATAAATAATCTCAATATCATTTCTCTCCTAGTATGACAGGGTTAACTCATATAACATGTCAAGTTAGTTATCTTTGAAACAACTTACCCATTCATATGATCATCCTTCGACTCTCACCACCTGAATAACTTCATCTATATGATTTCATTATCTCAGTAGAGTCAGGATATCTCATTCTAGACGAATCCCTGGTCAATGCACATCCTAAACAATTTTAACACAGTATTTTCTTTCCTGAAAATACTATGTCTTGATCTTACTTTCACATCATTGCACACTTCATTTAATACATCAATACACCATTCAATTACAACATATATTTTAAACTTTCTAAACAATCCGAATATATCCAAAAAGTCATTTAACAATAATAATCCAAAATAAATTATGCTAAAATAATAATAGGAATATATATATATATATTTAATTGGCTTGAGCTAAAAAAAATTTAGTGTAGCTAAAATACCAGAGTGCACCTAGAACTTTTGGCTTGAACGAAACATTTTTAGTGTGAGCTAAAATACACCAGAGTGCACCCAGGACTTTTGGCGTGAACGAAACTTTTAAGGGTGAGCTAAAATACACCAGAGTGCATCCAGGAGTTTTGGCTTGAACGAACATTTTTAATGTGAGCTAAAATACACCAGAGTGCACCCAAAATAACAAAGTCCCTGCTATAGTTGAATAATTACTCTAAATCAACATCAAACAACCAATACTCATCAACATTATAATTTTATAACATCTACCATATATCAAATTTCACATTCAAATCTCAATCAACTTCTAATATACTTAAAACAAACAATTCTGAAGTAAAGTTTTGAGAATGGTGACCATGTCACCCCCACCTCCAGATCTTCTAGATTAGTGTTCTATTGGAAATTAAGGCTAGCTTCCCTTACTTGAAATTTAGAAGATATTCACTAAGAGCTCCAAATCCACCAAGAACTTAAAGGTAACTTAACCTGCACCACAGAGTCCTAATAAAAAATCTAACTATATCACCAGGACCCTGAGCTAACACAGAATAACCCTGAAGCTAAAAGGGTCACATGTAAAGCAAAAAAAAAAACAACCTAACAAGTTCAAAATTCGACTAAAAGAGAAGAGCAAAAATGAACTTACTCTATCAGAGATTCTGATCGGGCAATCTTATAGTATTTACTGTCAGAAGTCTAATGGTGGACTCCGATCGTCGAACTAATGAGCGAGGAGGTCAAAATCTTAGAGAGAAGGGAGAGGAAAGGAAAAAAAAACTTTCTAGAGAGATGGTGGTTCTTTTTAAAATAAAATCTGAATAACTGAACTTCTATTTATATGCTCTTTTAAATTTAATAATAAAATATTCAGATATCATTTTAATTGTACCACTTCTACTCTAAGACTAGTTTTCTCAATCCTTACAATAAGCATTTGTGCTTAAGTATCAAGTCATAAACACTTATGTTTAAGGATGACAAAATGGGTCAGGTCAGCAGGACAAGTTCACTTTTGAACCCACAAATCAAACGGGCCACAGGCGAGATGGAGGGGGCTGACTCTTAATCCGTCTTTTTTTCCTTTTTGATACTTTTAAGGAGAGATCTCGTGTTTTTGGAATAAAGATGGGTGGTGGTCAATATTTTATATAGAACTTTATTTATATTAATTTCTTTGCACATAATTTGATTCATTGAAGTATTGTTGATATTTATTTTATTTTGATTTAATTTTATTACTCTTTCTTATATTTTTATTGTTTAAAAAGTAATATTAATTATTATAATAAAGTAAATAAATCTAAAAAAAATAAAAAATTGATCATCCTATCTTATGACAAGATGAGTTACTATTTTAAACTTCTACAATAGATCGGGCTAAAACGATTGCACTGATCATTTTATCATCCGTAATAGTTTTAAGTTGTTTGTTATTGGAGTATCTTTAATTCACTCTCTATCAAAGAGACCACTTTGATTGACTTGTAAACAATTAACATTTCTTACGTACAAGATTAACTTAATTTAATCAAACTTTTAATAAGATTCTCAATACACATCTCGTGTAAAAAATGTAAAAAAAAAACATAGTTGAAATAGATAGTACTGAGTAACATATGAAAGAATAGATTCATTGTTAAGATACAGCACACCATTGATAGACTTTAATATCATATATTATAAAAGTGATATTTAAAAGTATAGCGGGCATATCGCATCAATTTAAACGTAATTGAGATACATATAAAGGGCTGATTCTGTCTTATCACCGACACCCACCAATACAAAGTCAAAGACAAATGAGACACAAAAAACGCGGTTTCAATTTCATTTTCCAATGTTCATGCACACATCCAATCCAGCTGTGATCATCAATAATATCAATTTTATATTCTAATGCAAGAACCTTTATATTTTTTAATCAACCTCAAAATTATTTGTAAAGTTATGTAGATCTATGCTACAGTCTCCACTTTTTATTTCCCCTCCTAATCTTAGATCCTCAGATGCCAAACAAAAAAAAAATAAACATCCTCTTCTTCTTATGTGTTTGTGAACTCAAGGTTTAGTTTTGGTTTTTGTTCCAAGATTTTTGCTCTCCACTCTTGTGCTTCTTCTTGGAAGGTTCTTGGGTGCAGGTTTCTAAATTTAGATTGTATTGGATAAGTAAGTTTCTAGAAATGGAAAGTTCCAAGAACAATAGAGTGGACAAAAGAGGGTACGAGCTAGTTGAGGAGGGTGACGATGCACAACACCATCTTACTCAGTCAAAGAAACCAAAACTACCCGGTTTAGCCAGGTATATCCAGTTTACAAAATATTTGTTTTCTCTCATCATGAGTTGTATTCTTTTAATTAGGTTATTTTGCTTCAAAGTCTTGTTTCTTGATTGAATTGATTTCCATTTGGGTGGTATAGTTAAGTTAAGATTGTTACTAGATCTTCGATAACATGACATCAGTTCGCAGATTAATGTTTTGTGGCTCTTAATTGTGAAACTAATTAATGTAAGAGTTGCTACTGGGACGTTGATGTGAATATCATTCTACTTTGGATTTTACTAGGAATCTGGTTTATTGGAAGTGAAGGTGACATTGGACATACCATTTGAGTGTTTTTAAAACTAATGAATTTCCCAATCTGTTTCTCAATGTTGGTTATCTTCAATTTGCCGTATGTTAGTTGGTAGTTCTTTTTTATGCTTTTAAGTACAAATTAAGTGACACTCACCAATTTATTACTCGAATCGTGTTTAGTGTGATTGTCGAAGCATTAAAGGTGGACAGTCTGCAGAGACTTTGCTCATCTTTGGAACCTCTTCTCAGAAAAATTGTGAGTTATTTTTGCTTTCCTTATATTATATACAGCATAAGTTTAACGTTTTTCTTCTTCTTTTTACCTGCAATGATGAAGCACTTTTCTGTAATAATAGTGGATCCTGTGCTTGCTCGAGCCTTGAGCACTTCATCACTAAAGAAGTGACATTAAAGTAGTGTGTGATGTATAATTTAGAGGCAGTCTTTGATTTAAGTTTTCTTGCGTAAAAGAAAAGAAAAAGATATCATGATATGTAAGGCCTACCTAAACATGGTGGTAAAAATGAGGGTGATGCTCTTACAGAGAACCCAAATGTAAAATGTTTACAACCCCATTAATGGTATTTTTCGAGCTTGATATTTCAGTAGTATGTTTGTTACTTTCATTTAGAAGTAAGCTATATGTAGCTGAATCAATAAAGATCCTAGTAATCAAGATATACAAATTTATAATAAGGTTAATATGTTAATCCTTCAAATGCATGACCTTGTAGGTCAGTGAAGAAGTGGAGCGTGCTTTGACAAAATTGGACTATGATAAATTGGCTGAAAGGTGTGTTTCCCTGTCAAATTGGAATTTGGAAAGTCTTATTTTCTAGTTATAAATGTCTGTTTAGCACGATACTGATAGCAGATTATTGATATTCAATTGAATAATTATCATATACCATAGCCATGATTTGATCAATTATATTCTGACTGTCAGATCTCTGCCGCCAAGATTAGAAGGACCAGTGGCAAAGAATCTGCAGCTTCATTTCAGAACAAGAATGCCGCCTCATTTGTTCACTGGGGGAAAGGTGGAGGGAGAGCAAGGATCGGCAATCCATGTTGTGTTAACGGATCCCAACACTGGCAGTGTAGTTCATGTTGGACCAGAATCTGTTGCTAAATTGAATGTGGTGGTACTTGAAGGTGACTTTAATGAGGAAGTGGATGATGATTGGACAAAAGAGCACTTTGAAAGCCATGAAGTAAAGGAGCGTGAGGGGAAAAGGCCACTTCTAACTGGAGATTTGCAGGTTAGTCTGAAGGAAGGGGTAGGAACCTTAGGTGATCTTACTTTCACTGACAATTCTAGCTGGATAAGAAGCAGAAAATTCCGGCTTGGTGTTAAGGTGGCTCCTGGTTATTGTGAGGAGATTCGTATTCGTGAGGGAAAGACTGAAGCCTTTGCAGTCAAAGATCACAGAGGAGAATGTCAGTTTTCTAATACTTCATATTTTTTGCTTATGACTATTCAAGTTTTTATGTTTTGGACAGATTAGGAGATATTGGATCACCAAAAGTATAACTGCAACACAATTTAGAAAACTAACGTATAATTGTCTAGGATACATTTTCATATTTTGAATGACATTTTACATGGGTAGAATATTTTTAAAAGTGTTAAGAGTTGATACCATATAGCAGATAACATGTTCTTGGATGTTAACCTTCTATATACATCTAAATACATAATGACAATAGAAATATAGTCTCTCTATAGCTTTCTAAGGCAACATATTTTCAGCAACTAAACAAATTGTTTTCTTTAACTTGCAGTATACAAGAAACATTATCCACCTGCTTTGAATGATGAAGTTTGGAGATTGGATCGGATAGCTAAGGATGGTGCACTTCACAAAAAGTTGATTCAAGCAAAAATAGTAACTGTAGAAGATTTCCTACGACTTCTGGTCCGCGAGCCACAGAAGTTAAGAAGTGTAAGAACTCAACATAATTATTTCATAAGCATTCACGTCATTCTTCTCTAATCCAGATTTTCAAAGTACTCATTTCTAGAAACTACTATTTTCCATCTTGGATACAGGTACTTGGTAGTGGAATGTCCAATAGAATGTGGGAGAATACTGTGGAGCATGCCAAGACATGTGTCTTGGGTGGCAAGATCTTTGTTTACTACACTGATGAAACCAATACCGCTGGCATTGTGTTCAACCATATATACGAGCTGAGAGGCCTCATTGCTGATGGCCAATTCTTCTCTTTGCAATCACTTACTCCAAATCAGAAGGTTAATTTTGTGTTAATTGAAAGCAGAATTCCTAGTATGTGATTGACATTAGCTCATTTATTCAGAGTTTGGTTTACAGATGTCCGTGGATTCCTTGGTGAAGAAAGCATATGACAATTGGGACCAGGTTGTAGAATATGATGGAAAAGTCTTAAATTCGCTGACTAATATGAAAAAGGGATCAAGAACTTTAGCCACTCAGATAATGCACCATGACAGTTTCCCAGAGCAGCAGTGTTCCTCAGCAAAGGACAAGGTGTCATATGTCTCCTCTGAACCAAATCAACAATTGCAAATAACAAATAACTACTCAGCCGGTCCCGGTTTGACTGACTATCTATTTGGGAGATCTGACAGTCAGATGGTAGGAACATCTTTAACTGACTCACAAATATCATTGTCTAGCAGCATGAACTACGTAACAGGTGAAAATCATGAAAATGGTGGTAATTATTTTGCTGGAGATTGGTCCCGGCCGAGAAATGGACAAGGGTTGGAAGACATTGTCGCGGAAGAACTCCGTCTGAGGAGTTCAGAGATGTTGGAGAGTGATGACATGCAGAGGTTACTTAAGACAATTAATGCTGGAGTCAACATGTCAGCTAATCTTGGTCATTCTAATGAGAGTTGTTACACCTATAGCCTTCAGTATGAGCCTGAGATGTATCATCATTCATTAGGTGAGGATCAGGGGAAGCCTTCAGGGAAAGCTGTAGTTGGGTGGCTTAAGCTCAAAGCTGCTTTAAGGTGGGGCATTTTTATCAGAAAAAAAGCTGCAGAAAGGAGAGCACAGCTCACTGAGTTGAATTGAGTTATATGCTTGAAAGTGGGACATTTTCAACTCATTTCAAGCTGACAGGAAATAGCTAGCTGATATTGCTTTTGGAATGTGACAAATTACAATGCATAGAACAGTTTGAGAAAAAGGTTAAATAAGTTGTACAGATGTGGCATTCAAGGTTTAAACAGTGGTAACAAATAATTCGAAAACGCAACCTAAGACTGCTTCAGCCCTGACCAACAATACAGCTTGTGAGATTATAGATATCAGGCAGCTCTGTCATGTAACAGGTTCTCTTATTGTGCCATTTTATATTTCTGTTTTTGTTGGCTTATTTTCGTTTCTTACATTTTCATTCACTGATCAAGAGTTTGTATCTAATTGTTCTTGTTTTTTCATTATTTTCTGGTACTGTACCATGACTTATTTGTGAGCACTTACCACATGTAATAAAATAAATTCTACTGAAGAATATTAGACAATTTATGTTCATAAGATGGAAATGTCATCCATCTCTACCTAGGAAATGAGAATTGATTTTTTTTTTCGACAGGTTCACATTCAATTAATTTGTTTTAGTAAAAAAAAAGTTGAATTTGGTAGTTTGACTAATTTCAAATTTAAGTAACTGTTATTCTTAGAGTGATAATTATTGTTTAACAGTCAAAATTAAAATGACTTTAGTGGAAACACAGCTAGAGCTAGACAGTCTAATATTAAAGGAAGAAATGATAATATAAATAAGGTTAAATAATTAAATAAATAGAATGAGATAATTATTTATAAGAGGTTGAGTTAAACCAGCACAAGACCATGTGTAATTGAGCTACACTTGCACATATACAAACAAATATATGAAAATAATTAAAATAAAATTACATGAAACTTTATTTTATTTTCGGTGACAATTTCTATACAAAGTAGAACAAAAGGAGGAAAAAAAACAAAGACCAACAATGGTGGTGGATGTGCGTACTTTTATTGAATTCATGGAAACAAACAAATGTGTAAGACTTTTTATTGCCTCAATAAAATTGAAGAGAATTAATTATTAATTAATATAATTAGAATAATTAAATGTGTATGTAGGTTTTTCTATAGCAAGAAGTTTATAATCCTTTCCATTTAAAAAATGAAAAAAAAAATTATACATAAAAAAATACACGAGACTAAGAAAAGTCAATTTCCCTTAAATTTAATTTTTGTTGAGGTGAGAAATGAAATTAATTTTAGTTATTGTTATTTATAAAATATGAGAGTGGATAAGAACAAAAAAAATGGTTGAAGAAATTTATAAAACAACCACAATCGAAAAAAATAATACATATCTCTTCGTTATCTTAATTTGTAGATTGAAATTTCACCTTAGCTGGAAGTTTAGAATACTCTTCCATTTAAAGAAAAATGTAAATCGATGTTTAAAAGTTAAAATAATTTTAGGAGATATAAAGAAAGAAATAATATTGATAACAAATAAGGAAAGAAGGAAGCAAAAAAATAGTATTTATATCTTTTAACATAATTAATGTTATATATTATTAACATTTAAATTACATACTTGAAAATATAATCAATTATATCATATTAATTTGTTAACATTCTATTAATATTTATGTTTTTATTACAATTAAAAAATAACATTAAAATAGTAAATAAAATAATTAATATATATATATATATATATATATATATATATATATAAACATCCATTAATAATTGATTGAAACCTCTTAAGTGAACCTACAAGAACCAAAGATCATATAAGAAAAATCTAAGAAAAACACAAATTAGATGAACTCCACTGTCTCTGTAAAGACCCACAGGTTGGAAATGAAATCCACAGTGCAAAAGAGCGACATTAAAAAGTGGCAATACTTTGAAAAAAAAACTAGAAAAACGTTTTTCTCAAGAAAGTCATCTTACCCACTTCAAACATAAAAAGTCAAGTCTATGAAATGGAACCAGCAAACTATTTAAACTATAATATCATTTTATTTTTCTTAAATTAAATAGCATACCATGTTATTTTCACTATATTAGTTCACTAAAGCAGCCCTGTTATTTTTTCAGTGTTAAAAAATTTCGAAAACAATCTTGATATGTATGGAATCATTTTTTTATAGACTAAAGATTGAGGATATTAAGAGCATTTAACCTTTTGTTAGTACCCCCTTAAAGAGTTAACCTGGAGTTCCTTGTTTTATATTTGTTTGGCTTTAAATGCAAAAGATAAAAATGCAACAAACATTAAGACTCTAGTATTATGTCTTAGTATGACGTTTCTTGTTTTATATTTGCTTGACATTAAGGAGGGAAAAGAACCAAAATGCAACAAACAAATAATTAGAAGTCATTGCATCCCCAATATAGGAGAGAATGAATTTGATTCCAATAAGCAACTTGAACATACATATTGGTTCCTTTTCTATTCTTCTAACATAATCTCATATACTATGAAGTGTCTATGACGACATTTACAAGAGGATCCTATAGTTCATAAAAACAACATCCAAAAGTCCATGAACTTAACTTTAGAATTAGTTATGTACTTGGCTAAATATTAAGTGGGATTTACTGGTAGGAAATCTCTTTCCCCTTGGCTTTCTACAAATCTTTCCCCAATTTATGTAACCCCTTTTCTCAATGGCAATTTCAGTGTCAATATTTAGTTCCTTCAAGTTCAAAAGAAAGTCTGTGATGTTAGAGGATGAACCACAAGACCTTCTCTTCCCCCTAGCTACTACATTTCTGCCGGCACTTCTAAGGCAACCTGTTGCTGAGGGAGTTTTTCTGGCAGCTTCCACGAGACCTCCAATAGTTTGAAGATCTTCTGTCACCTCATACCGTGACAAAGAAGCAAGGCTTGGGAGAATGTCACTTTGGAAGTCATTCCCCCGCCTCCTCCTGTTTGTTCGGCACTTTCTTGGTTGACTTGGTGAAGTAGATCCACCTTCTTGCTCCTTTTGGTCACTACTCTTGTAGTGGCAATAATCTAGGTCCTTGGTGTCAGACAAATTTAAGGACATGAACTCAAAGTAATCAAAGTCAGCAGGCAGAAAGTCCTCAAGATCCTTAATGGTACAATTGAAATCCCCCTTAACCTCAGGCTCTGCATGATCCACTACTGTAGAAACAATTCCAGCCAACCAGTGGAGAGAACTACTTGAAGAAGGTTCAGATGATGGGCAATTTGTCATTTGGATACCATTATAGGTCACAGCTTCTGATATGGAAATCAAAGCCTCAGCCGCAATTCTGGTTTGCTCTTCCCGTGCTTCTGGATCCTCCTGCTCTTGCCCTGCCAACTGCAACATCTCAAGCTGGTTTTCATCAGATTCTCCTCTGGGTGGAGAACATTCCTTGTTTTCTGGACTTTGAGGAGCTTGTAAATCAATATCAACTGGCATATTTTCATCTTCATTTGTGCATGAATTTAGGTCAATAATACCTGACGAATGTTTGGGCTTCTTTTCATTCTTCATGAAATGTTCACTGACACATGCCTGTTCGCCCATGTCAGGATAATCATCAGAAGGCGAATTTACAATGGACATCTTCTCAATTTCTTCAAACCAATGATTTGCGGACAGGCTCTGGACGACTTTAGAAGTCCGAGGTTTTCCATTAAGGTCAAATGCAAGAGTCTGGTCTCTACACAAGTCACTTTTCTGAACCTTATTCAACTCCAAATCAGAATGTATACAGCCAGATTTCAAAGGATTCAGAATGGAAGAATCAATAGGGGTTGAGGCTTCACATTCATCACTTGGTTTTCCTTTGGGTACAGGCTTTTCTTTAAGCCAAATGCTTTGAAATTCTACAGCTTTTGTTTCAGAAAAACCAACTGGCATAGTATTCAGGTTTATGTTCTTGCGAGTCTCTACATAATTCCTAAGCTCATGGCCAGCTGATGATGGACCACAATTATCACAGCAGTTTGGATCATCAGCACTAACTGATGGTAGATCCAACAGATTGGACCTGCGGCAAAATTTGCTGTGAAGAAGATAGTTTTGACAATCTAAATTAGAGCCAGATGCAATACTTTTCCATAACACTGATGGTGAAATCCTAGAACTTTTCATGTCAGTCTCAGAAACGAGCTGATGAGAAGCACATGGGCATGAAGCATAGCTTGGTCCAAGCCAAACACCACTGGTGGGATTATGAGTTCCTGCAAGGCTATCTGTTTCCAGTCCGGGAATAATTTGATGTGTCGAATGAAAACATGAACAGTTGTTAACTTGTTTCAGCTTCTTACTTAAGGATTCAATTGAAACAGATTGGTTTTCTGTATCATTAAATATAGCAACGGAACCCAAGTCACTACCGTTTTTCCCTGTAAAATTAACAATTCACTATATAAGAAAAAGGTATAGCAAAACAAGATGTACACTATAATAACTACAAGATAGTCTCAGAGACAAGTTCTCACCAGCACTAATACCCAAGGGCAGCCATCCATGTTTTTCCCCCTGGTTTTGTAGTGGGGGATCTGAACAAGCTTGGAGATCCTGTTTTCTTTTCAAATTCTGGATGACATCATTGGGAAAACTATGAGTGCCCGGTCTCATTCTCTTTGGCATATCATGAAAGGTATAGTTTCTGTGATGGATTGACGCACCAAAATCATCAGACTTCACACATGTCTCTTCTTCAAACTTAAATGGTAAATTTAAGTCGGCAAAACCATTAAAATTGGTTCTAAATGGTTTCTCAACAGTGTTGTACACAGCCTTGGAAATTCCATTTAAAGCATAAGTAGACAGAGCGGGCTCTTTGATAACTCTTTCATTTTCACAAGATTCACCTTCACTATCAATGTATTCATCAGCTGGAAGTTGAAGATCCAATATTTTCTTACCAACTTTTCTGTAAGCTGATACTGATAGTTTAGGATCTTTCGGAGATTGTACAATTGCAGCTGGAGAAGGAGCAGGAAGAGGAGTAGGACATAATTGCCTGTTCATTTCTTGCATAGAAGCCAATGGTAGCTGGATGCCTTCAGCATGTATAATAGAAGATTTACAAGTGAATCGATGCAAGTTTTGTGAGTAATACAAAGAGGAACTTGACGATGATGTCTCCAACCTTAAACTATGTTTATGTAACTCAATCCTTTTAATTTCATCCATTAATTCTCTTTGTTTCTGGTAAATACGGTGAAGCTCATGAATCTGAACAGCAAGCCACAGGCCAGAGTCATTAAGAAATACAGTTAAGATCTTTATATGAATATCCAAGAATATTCAAGAACAAACAATTTTGCCACAAACAACAAACCTCCACAATTTTATCTTTATTTTGGATGAAATAAGGATGGAAATAGATTCTTTTATAAATAAAACTGGTGAAATGAATGAATTTGACAAGATTTTCAGAATCATTTGTTTTTTTCTAAATAAGATTCGTATTTTGCTCCTCACTTTTATAACCAATAAATAAACAAATATGATTAACATTCTTCTCATAGAACCTAGATCTGACACAAACAGGTTACATTGGAACCTCTTCACTGTCACTTCAAAATGCCTCAGTCTAGAGATTTTAAAAAGAACATAAAAGAAATTCTTCTTGGCAGCTATATGCAGAAAAGATAAACACAATGAAACAATGAAGCTAACATACTTGGTCCCTGAACATGGCTTCATGCTTGAGTATTGTCTGTTTCAGAAGTTCCTTGTTGTATCCTAAAAGATGACAAGTTGATGACAACGGCAAGGATCCAAGTCCATAACAGCCATTCTCACGTTCACCATCATAATTAGATGAGGTCCATGTGCTGCCTTCTGCACCGAAGACAAGATCCCTCGGGGAATGATATCCTGGGATATAACCATTGTTTTGCCTGTTTGCACTCATGCCCAATAGTGCCATAGATGATAATGCAAAGATTTCAATGAAGCAAGATATTATAAAGTATCCTCATTTCTAAGGGAATGAAAACCTGCAATCAAAACAAAAATAAATTGATTATTAGTTAATAATAATTTAAAAGAAATATTTGATAAATAATATTTAAAAAAATACAATTTAAGCCCAAAGAAAAGGGACACCTGCTTTACTTTTGGCTTACATGGGTTCTTATTTACTGAGAATACAAGATTGTTGGCTAAGGACAAAAGTGATTGCTCCAAGTAATATTTATGTGCACCCAAAAATAGAATAATTAGATTCAATTTGGACTGTTTTGTAAATTGCTCACATGGCCTACAAGGGAATTTCATTCTACAGCTAAATTTTCTGACAAAAAATTGTAAAGACAGAATAATTCTAGATCATGACATTTCCGTGTGATGTCATAGTAATGCAGACCTGCAAAGAAATGTGAGTCCATCTGCACAACAAGAAAATAAAAATTGCAACAAGCCCAACCTTGCTTGTTACGGTTAAAAGCATTTTCTAACTGGACAACAGAAAGGAATACAAAACTACCTTGCTTGCAGAAGCATTTAAAATTGAAGTTGATAAGCACAAGCCCTGAAAACAAATAACCAATTTTGTCAGAAGTGGCTTTCTCAAAAAGGGGATTTGCACTTTTTAAGTTATGATAGATATCAAATGTTTTCACTTCAACAATCCATAAAAGATTGGGAATATTTGCTAACCCAGAAATTAAGAAACCCTGAAATCAACACTCACAAGTATCATTGAACCGGGAAAGAAGAGCACTGTGCATACAATATTAATGATAATCAAAAGAACATATAATGATTAGCACAGCATAAACTGCAGGACAAGCACAGAAGCACGAAGGGTGATCAAAAGAATTTTCTGAATAAGATAGAGTTAGGCCAAATATTATGGTATCAAGTCAATCAGAAAATTCTGTTAGACAAATCTCACAGGCAAATCATCTTTTGCAATCAGAATCAGATGCTCCAGACAAGGGTATCAAATCCATCCATCAGATAACCAAACCAACGACACAAAAACAAAACAAAATAAAATAAAGAAGTATTTATTCTCAAAAACTGAAAGAAGTCCATCAAAATCATTTGATGTACCAAAAAAGCAACAGGAAGAATACTCAAGAGTATCTCATTCACAAAAACTTGGAAGGAAGGGTATATTACATCAGTCACTGAATCACAGAGCTCACTGAGAAAAGAACAAAAAAAAAACTACAGTCAAATTCAACACTTGAAAGAAGAAGCCACAGAAAAGTAGTACAGAGAGGAAAATTTAAAAAAAAATTGGGAAATTGAACATGAAAATGTTGGAGAAACACGAAATGAAGAGAAACAAAATGAACTCACACTCACAGGATGAGTCATTGTTTGAGGATAGTGCATATGTTGGAGAAGAAGATGAAGGAGAAGAAATGCATTAATGCTGAAGCGAAAAGAGAGAGACCCGGAAGAGGTTTGGAATCAAAAAGTGATCTTTTGCTTTCTGAGATGCCTTAGAAAAGCAGAAAAGAATGGGGATTTGGATCCGCAGTGCTGGGCCATTCTCTCAATGAAGATTTTGCTTTCTCTCAGAGAGAAAGAGAGAGAAAAGACCCAAAATCAAACGCACAAAACAAAACGAAATTTACATAAAATTGGAAATTAAAGTTGTCAATAACTTGTCTCTCTCTTCTCGGTCTCTTTCTCATTAATGTTTTTGGTTCTTACAAGTTGTTTTTCTTTAATATTCCCTCCATTTTATATTTATTTTAGCTTCAAGTTTTTAGATTAAGAAAAACAATCACTCAAACAAAATAGCATTTTTTAAGGTCAATTTTATTAAAATATTTTTATTCTCTTTCTTGATTTTTATCAATATGTCACTAGCTTATTATAAGATAGTAATATTTATTAGGGAACAAAATTAAAATATAAATTTTGATATTTCATGAAAAATTGAAATATCAATGAAAAGATAAATATTAAAACAACCATTATAAAAAAATAGAGAGTAGGTGGTAAAGAATAACTCACGAAAAATCATCTATCACATGTTGTTTTATCCAAAAAATTGGACATTTTCTTTTTTTAATTTAATTTCAGTGTGGTAATATCGCTATCTTTTGAATTTCGATCACAATATTTTGAGAATATTTTACCTTTTAGTGTTCTATCTAATATGCTACGAGAAAAGATTAAACCTACAAGTTTCAATGTCGTTTCACAAACTAATTACATAAAACCGTTATTACTAAATAAAAATATAAAGATTTTTATATTGTTAATGTATTATTATTTATTCTTAACAAAAAGGAGAAACCCATAAAAAAATTGAATGACTAAAGTTAAATTTAATTGGAACACATATTTTGTCGTGATAAAAATATGCATATATTAATGCTAGATACCATTTCATAAATGATTATTTTCTTTAAATTTTGTCAATAAAATTTATTTACTTAAAATAAGATAACTTATATTTAAGCATACACATGAGCACTTCAATAAATAATAATAATGATAATAATAATAGAAAAAGGTGTTGGGATTATTTAAAGTTATTTTGTGTAGCCCTAGTTATTGCAACAAGGAATCATTGAGAAACTATCTTTCTAAAACTACCTTGATTTTTCCAATTCAATATTTTAATTGGGTTTGGATTGTTACATTCTCTTTGGTATTTTGTTATTTTTATTAGTTTCCCAAATGCAGGAGTCAGCAGTGGGTCCCCCATCCTAATTTTGAAGTAACAAGCATGCAAAATATGTGACCTTTTTCTCCCTATTATTGACCCTCCTACACTTCCCACCATTATTACAACCCTACTTATTCTTTCTCTCTTTTTTAAAGTTAAAAAAGTACCTTCATTACACTAAATACCAACATATTTTATTTCTAATATAATCAAAAAAATTAATTTTAATTTTATTAATGTTATTTAAATCTTGTTAACAATTAAGATAATTCAACATGTATTTTATCTTTATTAAAAAATTATTACTATTTTTTAAACATTTCTACCCATTATTAAAGATTAAACATATGTTTAATTATATTAATTATTAATGGAGTTTAAGCAAAAACAAAATTAATGTTATTGTATTAAGAATGTAGTTTTTTTTATTATAATAAAAAGGAAATATGGTGAACCAAATATTTATTCTTAAAAAATAATAATTGTTTTCTTTCTATTATTTTAAAATACGCTATTAAGATTTTTTGAAAAATAAATATATTTAGATGAATTAGATTGAGAAAATTTAAGAATTATAACACAAACCCTATCAAAGTTCACAAGTCCATTAAGCAGGAATGAATGATAATTTTACTCTATTAATTCATCGGAATAATCTAATATAGTTCTACCACCCCATCTGAATTAAAAGAAAAAATTATACTAAATATTTATATTTAAAGTTTTTACTAGAAATATTTTTAAGATTTTCATATTTTTTTGTTATTATTAGTAATTTAATTTCTATAAAAATAATATTTAAATCAGATTTGGATTAAAATTATTAATATATTTCACATTTTTCACTAAACTTTATCTATTTAAACTAACATATCCGTTCACTAACCACAATTAGAGAACATATCAAAAAATTTAATGTATTTTTAATTAATTAATAAATAATAAAGAAGATTCATGTATATTCAGAGTGAAACTTGAGTTTATGATCTGAGATGAGAAGTGTGTGTATTATTCAACGCTAAAGAATAAAAAAGTAGGTTAATTGATAGAATGGAAGGTGAGGCATTATAATCAAACCCTAAATTAGTTTATTGAAGCTACAACATCACTATTGGGAGTTAATTCTGTCTTATCGTTTCTCATATATGGTAGTTGGATTTTATATTATGTCGCTTTGAGTTTGGAACAGACATTTTTATTCTCAGAAAATTCAACTAATTTTAAATCTTTACAATTTTTATTCCAATATTTCAAATTTTGGATTCCTCTGGAGTGTATCTCATAGATTGTTGGAATTACACATTGACTAAAGAATAAATGGGTGCAAACTTTATTTCATAAGTCGGTTTTATGAAGTTGAGTTGGACTTAAAGTTCACTTCTTAATATGGTATCAGAGTCATTTTGATCATATCCTAACGAGTGTTTGTTGGACTTATCAGGTCACACGCTATCAGACCGTTATCGAACCACCTATAATATGTTATCTCACGCACAAGCTGTTACTTTTGGCGTAAGGGGTGTGTTGGAGATCACACATGACTAGAAAATAAATTGGTGCAAACTTTACCTCATAAGCCAGTTTTATGAGGTTGAGTTAGACTTAAAGTTCACTTCTTAATATAGATTGAAAAATTAAATAAAAAAAAGAAGTGAAAAATAATATTCTTTTGGATTAGGAAATAGATTTAAGGGTGAAGTAAAGTAAGAGAAAGAGAGTGAAAAAGGAAGTTAATTATATTAAGGAGAAGAGAGCATCTGATAGATTAAATATTTTTTAATTGATAGAATTATAAGATTGTTAATTTTGACTTTGTGTTAAAAATAAATTTAGAATCAATGTTGATAAATTCTATATACTTAGTACATAGTTTAACAATTATTTCTCTTATGAATTGGGTACGGGTTGAAAAATAATTGTGAATTATGTGACTGCGTCAACTCAGGTGAAAATGTAAAATATATTTTTAATAGATGTAGAAAATAAGTTTTTTAAATGATATTGAAAATTAAATAAAATTAAAATAAATAACGTAGTAAAAGATTAAAAACAAACTTTAATTAAATAAAAATTAAAATAATATACTTAAATTTTTGTAAGTGTCACATTTGACTACATAACTGAAATTATAAATATGCTAAAATGAAAACAACATGCAAAACGATAGTTAAATTATAATAATTGAAATAAATAAAATAACAATAAAGGCAACTAAAATAATATGAGTTTCTTTATTTTAAGGAGTTCAAAAATATCACACACTTCTTGGTTTTAAAGTTGAAAAAGATGGTGTTCATGTAGACATTGAGAAAGTAAAAATTATCCAAAAATAGTTTATATCTAAAATGTAGAAGAAATCTAAATCGTTCATGACTTAGTTAGTTTTTATATAAGATTTGTTAAGAATTTCTCTATTGCTCGTCTAAATGAACTTGTTAAGAAGGATATGCTTTTCATATGGAAAGAAAAATGAGAAAAAAAACTTTTGAAAACTAAAAAGATAAGTTAATTCATGTCCTCATTTTTGCTCTTCCAAACTTGTTTCAAAACTTTAAACTAGAGTGTGATGCATTTGGGCTTAGAATAGGTGATGTGTGGCCATCATATTGCTTACTTTAGTGTTCCTCATAACCTTACCTTACTCATCTAGCTTGTTTACGAAAACTCACTTAGCTTCTATGATTGCTTTGTCCTTTAACAGACTGGTAAGATTTTAGACTTCATTTTTCCCAATGCTTTCTTTAACAAGAAGCAGACCTTTCTTAGGTTTTTCAAGATCTGTATTATGAGTTTCAAGTTTTTGTTCCAAATTCTTGTTCTCTTTAGACAAATCATTGTTTACCTTTGAACGTTTTGCATTTTCATTGGAAAGATTATTGGATGTAGTTTTTAAAAGCTTTATTTCCTTGCATTCATTCTTAAAATTCTTTTTCATGGCTTTGAATACATCGGTAATTTTGGATGTATTTGATAAAACTTCATGATAAGATAAATGAAGAGAATATATAAATTAGAAAAATCTACTCAGTAAAAGTAATTTTACCACTACACCGTTCAGTGAATAATATTAAAAAATTTAAAACTAAACCTAATTTTCACTTTATCTATCTTCTCAGTTTTCACTTTCTGAAAGTCTTGCCTCCTAGTAACAGTTGTGTGCACCCCCAAAACTTTCCTCCAAACACTCTCCTCCAAGCATCACCTCCAAGCATTCATCACACCTGTGCCCTCTTCATTCTAGGCAACACTCCTCTTCATTCATCACATATTTTCTTATTACAGGTTAGTAGTTTAGCATTTCTTTGAATTTGAATTTGGTGGAACTATTTTAAACCGGATCACTTAATCCAGTATTTTTCTTTTTATAATTAGGTTATGGATTACGTAATATGATAGTTTGAGTGTTTAATTGCGTTCTAGATTACATAATCTAGTAGTTTTTTTTTTTTTAAATAGGTTTTGGATTACGTAATCCGATAGTGTTATTTTGTTAAATAGGTTACGAATTATGTAATCTGGTAATTTGGGTGTTTAATTAGGCTCTGGATTACGTAATCCAGTAGTTTTATTTTTTTAAATAAGTTCCAAATTATGTAATTAGGTAGTGTTATTTTGTTAAATAGGTTATAGATTATGTAATCCCAGTAGTTTGGTTGTTTAATTAGGTTTTAGATTACGTAATCTGGTAATTTTGTTTTCTTTAATAGGTTCCAAATTATGTAATCCGGAAGTAATTTTTTTCGTAATTGGATTCTAGATTAGGTAATTCAGAAGTTAATTTTTTACATTTATATACTAGATTATGTAATCCAAAAGAACCTTTTTTTATATCATGTGTCATGGGTTCAACTTGATGATTATGTCATCCCTTATCTTATTTGTAAATAATTGAAATTCACACGGTGTTGTGGACAAATATGGCTAAAACAAGAGGTATTGGATCTTAGGATCATGTCGCACAAGGCCAACAACATCAGTCCGTAGAAGAGGCCAAGGTGATGTCGAAGAAAGGTTTGATGTTGATGCTCATATAGGTAAATGACCTACAACAAGGATTCTGTGATGATGAGCAGGTGGACCAGGGAGAAAGGTTTCATGGAAGACCTTCTAATATGTCGTTGCTAGTAAATTTTGTTGATCATGTTGTTGTTAAGCTGTGGGAGGGTGAGGTAAGAATGGAAAAACCTTCAATTAAATTGTCTTTGTTAATTTTTGTTTAAATTGTTTTAATTATATTGAATATATACAAATTTGTATTAGGATCGGGGAGAACTTAAATTGGTATCCCACAATAGAATATTACATAAATTTGGGATGCCTCATGCTGATATTGAGTTTCTTGTACAAAATTATGGATTGTTTAGTTTGTGCAATATAAGTTATGAGGTGGGAGACAAGGGGTTGACTTTAGCTTTTATCGAGAGGTGGCATGGGGAGACGAACTCCTTCCACCTTCCCATTGGTGAGATGACCATTACACTTGATGATGTGTCATCTCTTTTACACCTCCCCATTTTGGGTCAATTCCCTACATATGTGCTCTTAAGGTACAACGTAGTTGCGACAATTTTAGCTGAGTTACTAGGGGTGGAGGAGGGTCATGGGAAGATTGAGATGAGGCAGTGTCGATGCGCCCACGTACGATTGAGTTGGCTCCAAGATATATATGAGGATTGTTGCGTACATATTTTTGTCAAGTCCGGTGGGCAATTTCACGCAACTTATTTTGATTATCACTTTGCCACAAATATCAACATGTTTGAACCGAGATAAAATGACATCCCATTCTTGTTGAATTGACAACTCAGATGATGAATCTCATTCAGATAAATCTAAAAAACTCAGTCTAGTCCACATAACATGAACTTCGTTAAGTGGAATGACACCCATAACATATCTGGCTAATTCACAAGCACATGGTAATTCGTGAGTCCATCTAAGTACACATCCACAACATTCACTATCAAAACCAACAACATTGACCCGATTAAACTCTTCAACAATGTGAATCAAAGCATGTTTAGATACAAATCCAACCAACATTATATACAATTTCACATTGAATGTGTGTCCTATGACATGTAGACTCATATGAAAGAATGCATTGATTTCGTTATGTTGAAGTATAATAACGTTTTTTATAGCTTCCCAACATGAGCACATGTCTCCCATGTTATTTTGTAATATTCGTTTCAAAGACCAATCAGATGATCCAATCCTGTATAAGTATAAAACATAAAACAATTAAACGTTATACACGTTCTAAACAAAGTAAAGTCATATTTTGATATAAACTGCATCCCAACATTTCCAGACATACTTGTTTGATGTTGTATTTCCCAAATGCATTAACGAATTTGTCCAACACTTCATAAACTTTTCTTTGTGTAGAATAATCCATATCTTCTTCAAATATTTAACAAGTAAGGGCCACAGTGAACAAATAGTTCCAAAATTTTTAACAAACCCATCAAATTTAGCGATCTCTGTACAGTCAATGACAGTCCTCCATGAATCCGTAACAAAACTACCAACATTTTACATTTTGCTTTGACATTCTTATTGATGTGAAACTGACAAAGAAGATTTGTTGCTTTAGGAAACACAATATTGATGGCATTCGTCAAAGCAAGATCTCTATCATAAACAATGATTTCAGGCCCCACATGCGATGTCAAAAGTGACCCTCTTAGTTTTTGTAGGGGCCATATGAAGTTCTTTTCTTTCTCATTAGATAAGAACACAAAACCAGTAGATAAGGACAAACATGTACAAGTCAAACCAATAATCTCAAGCAAAGGTAGTTGATATTTGTTCGTTTTAAAAGTCGTATCCATAAAAAGTATAATGTTAAATGCATTCAAAAGTTCTACAAAATCAAGATGAGTCCAAAAAATATCACTAACAACATTGGAAGACTTATGACACGTACTCTAGTGAAGATAGTTGTCACAGTCTAACAACATCATTAACTGTTGTAATTCAGTTCTTGGTTGTCTAACTGATCTCTTTTATGAGTAGCTTGCATTGTATACTTATTTTATTGTTGTCATATTATCCTTGGTATTCTCCTTCAAAGTACATAGTATGTTACCCGACTTAACCATGTTTTAAGTCATATCAACAAGTATGAAATGTCCATTCACTTTTAATTTGTCTGCATATGGATGACCAACTAATGTATCATACAAATTTACAAACTCATTCAAGTCTTCTCATGAAGGAAACACCTACACAAAGTTATTCTAACAATATTACAAAATCACTTCTTCAAATTATAATGAAGTAAACATGAATGAAATGAAATGTTATTCACCTCATCTGTTGTAAAATGGGTACCATAGTTCCCTTCAACCAATTCATGTTGATGCATAAAATTCATTAAGTCTTCCATACTACAGATTATTTCTACTTCATCAGATCATTTTGTAATTAATCCAACCTCCATGTCCATACTTCCACCTTCATTAATAAAACATAAATTTCCATTTTATTCTAATTCACACAATTAAGCAAATTAAAAACATTCAATTTCCCTTCCAAATTTTGTAGTCCATAACTTATTTGATAACTACAAAAATACCTTATGGATTGGATAATCCGTAAGCCATTTGTCAAGTAAAAAATAGTTTCCGGATTGAGTAATCCGTAAGGCATATTTTAAGATAAAAAATAAATTCTAGATTGGGTAATCCATAAGTTATAGAATGACTTTTAGATTAGGTAATTCATAAATCATTTTATAACATAAATTACTACTATCGGATTACGCAATCCGAAAACATGAGATTTGGTTTATTTCCAAAATCCAGTATATGTACGAATTTACTAATCCAGAAGCTTTAAATTTTGTGCTTGTCTTTCAGATTATATAACACGAAGCTTAGTTCCAGATTCAGATTAACTTTTTGGATTATCTAATATGGAGCATAATGTTGTATTACGGTTTGAATCCAGAATGTTATTCCGGATCCAAAACTAAATTTCGTGTTACATATTCCAGAATATCATTCTTTCACATTGAAACTTACGGATTATATAATTCATTGATCCGATAGATTAACCAATTCAGGACATAAGCATTTGAGAGCACAGGATTGAAAAACTCACCTGAGAATGATGAACGAAGTTGCCAACCACCGTCAACACCAACACCACAATAAAACTACCATCACAATCACCACAACAACCACCGCCACCACCATCACCACCACCACCACCACCTTCAACCCACACACTTCTTCACTTAGCAACAAACTGCAAAATATTGTCTTCTATTTTTATCTTTTTACTAAGGGTAATTTAGGAATTTTAAAATTTATGGGGTGGATGAAAAAGTGATGGAGGTCCATGAAGAAACGGTCACCCTTTAGTCGCATCAAATTTCCCCCTTTACAAGTATAATATAGACTTAGGTCATCAAGGAACACTTACTAATTAAGTTCATTTTGTAATATTCTTTCTTCAACAAATTAAATTTTTTGGGTTTTAGATTGAAAGACCGACAACATAAATTGAAAATTCGATTGAAGGAATGCAGAATTGGAAATATAAATAAATGAAATGAATGTAGAAATAGAAACTGTGAAATGAATGAATACTAAAATAGAATAGCTAAAAAAACATAACATTCTAAATGCATATATGAAATGTAATGTAATGCTGAACAATGAAATTTTGAAATGATAGGAATGAATTGAAGTGTAAAATCAGTAACCGAAATTAACAAATCAATACTAAAATAGAATCTAAATTGCAAGTATAGAAGTCGTAAACGAACCACATTGGGATATGAAACACTTTAACCAAATGAGAAATGTTAAACCATATAAGTTGAAAACATTCAAGAATTAAATATGAGAACAAAAATCAAGATAACAGGAATCGAAAGTGAAGTATAGAAGAAACTGCAATGAATTGAACTAAAGAAACTATATAACCTGAAACGATCCAAACTATAAAACCTAATTACCTAACTAAACTGCAATTAGAAATTGAAATTGGAATTGACCAAGATAGAATTGCAATCAGAAATGGACTTCAGAAACAAAAATTGACATCAGGAAATTGAAATAGGAAACAGAAATTAAATGCAGCAATTGAAAACAGTTATCGAAGGTAAAACAGAAACTGGAACCAACAATATAAACTGTAACAACTATAAAACCTAATAAAACTGAAAACAGAATTAAAATTGCTATTCAATCAGAATTACTATGGATTGAATGAAAAATAGCACAATTGAAAAACCAGAAACAGTGGTCAACTAAACTGTAAAAACTGAACTACCAATAAATATATACTTTTCTCTTTTATCAACCTTTTTTTCTTGGTTTCTTATGGCATTTCTAGAATGAAAAGAATGGCACATAGAATTCCATGATAAGAAAACAAAACGAATGTTGAGTTTAGCTGTGCCATGTTCTTTCTTGTTCCTTCTCCTCTTCTCTCCCTCCTCTACTATTCTTGTTGTTGTTTCTGTCTCTTATTTCACTGTAACTCTTTTTGTTGTGCACTCTGTCTTTTCTTTATCTGTGGTCTCTCTTTTTCGTTGTGTCTACCCTTTCCTTTATTGTTGTGTGTGTGAGTTGAGAGAAGGGTGTGGGGGTAATCCGTGAGTGTGGAAAGTGAAGTAAGTGGAGAGATTGAGAAAAAAAGAAAGTGTCTTTCCGTGAGAGTGGAGAGTGAGTGATATGTGATGGGTGTGTTTCAGATTTGATCTGCCAAATCTCTTTTCATTTGTTTTTTTTTTCAGATTTCAATCTCCCACATTTTTATATTGTTTTTTTTCCACTTAGGTTAATTAGGCTAAACAAAAATAGTCTGGGCCCAAACATTACTTTTGTTATTTACCTATTTTCTTTAAACGAAAATGAAAATAAACTTCTAAACATTTTTTTATTTTTTATTAAAAAGAAACAAATATGTTATTTTTAAGGTTTAAAAATATTTTTGAAAACGATTTTATTATCTAAAGCTTTTTATATTTTTAAATTTCTATTTTTTCATTTTTTAATTTAATTTAATTTGTTTTTTTTTATTTTTATGTAAAAATGTCCTTTTTTAATTTTAATTTTAATTTTTATTTACTATTATTATTATTATTTTAGGTAAAACTTTTTTTATTTCTCATTTCTCTCAAGTTAATAATTTTGTATTAATTAAAGGTACAATTTGCAATAATTTTCACACAACCCAAAGATAGATGCTCAACTAAGACAATAAGACTCTTTGACCTTTCTCTTATATATTCTTGGTACATTGGTTTATATGCATTCGTGTTTAATCCTTAATCTCTTTATATAGTTCTTTTAGAGAAGATTATTGAAGACTTGATCAAGAAGGTCTTGATCTTCTAGAAGACTCTTTTAAGGTAGACTCTAAAAAACTGGAAGGTCTTGATATGTCCTTTTAAGAGCTTTTCTCCATATAAACATGTAAACACAAATAATTTTGCAAGCATTGTGTACATAGAAACGAATCATAATTTTTGTTTAAATGGTTTTTTAAAACATTTTTATGTGATCGTTTTCACATTTAGTTAATTCCTTAGATGGATGATATAGTCGTTTGAAGAATAGTTTTTTGCTTGATTGATTCTAGAAAATATATGTTTAATTTTGACTTATTTAATTAATCAACAATGAATAAATAAATCAGATAAAGTATTATTGCAGGATAATAAAAACTACAATGAAGAGTGATAGACCTTATATCACTTAAAAACTTGGTAGACAATCTAGTATACTAAGATCTTGTAGTTGCACCTGCATTAAACAAACATTAGTATGAACGTAAACATGTGAAAGGATATAAGATACTTACATGGTTTGTTATCATCAAAACTTAAAAACTTTCATAGTCTATTTTTAGGTTGTCTAGTCGAGTGTAAATCGTATATTGTTATCATTGTTCACATGAGGATTTTTCATTAGTAGACAATGAATTCATCTTTGTCATACCAACACCAACATTCTTTCCAATTTGTGTTACTGCATATTTTGTTTAATCTTTCTTTTTGCTTCTCTATCCTAGGAACATATACTTTCTTGTCGTGGTGAATTGCAAGAATCCATTTTTCTTTTTCCAGAGCATGATTCGTCTTGCTAGTATTTTTGAAACCTGCAACAAGAAGAATTTTGTCTTTTGGTAACCATACTTGGTTGAGTTCTTTTATGTTAAAATTTCTCCATGGTTCCCTTTTTCAGACACCCTTAGAGACTTCACTTATAAATACTTTAGAAGAAGAGGTTATAAAATCATTTTCAGTGATGTGATTTTTGTTTTCATATTCTAATGTTGTTTTGAGAAAATCCCTAGAATTTTTAATAAAAAAATTTACATTAATAGCTTTTTTAGAACCAATGTCTTCCTAAAATAGATAATCTAGAGGTTGATCATGAAACAATTCATTTGGTTTTATACCTATTTTTTCTTTGGGTAAGACTAGTTCTTTGTTAATCCTTTCAAGATTAGTATTTTGAGTTTCAAGATTCGTTTTCAGATCTAGATTCTCTTCACTTAATCTTTGATTAGTTCTAATGAGTTTTGCATCATTATCATAATATCTCCAGTTTTCTTTTTACATAAGATTAATTTATTTACATGCATTTTTAAATATATTTTTAAAAGTTTTATATGTAGAAACTAAATGAGTATCAGTTCCCAATAAGCTTACCTAAGAAAGTGTATGTAAAGGAGATTTACCTCTTTATTGGAGTCATCATAGAATGAGTTTTTCAATAAATCTGCCATAGTATTACAATGTATCTCCTCATTAGATTCTTCTGATGCCAGGCTGTCTGTGGTGTTTTCCATGAAGAAAATGTGATCAGTTTTGGAGTCAGGAAAGTTTGGAACTCCTCTTGATTCTCTATGAGATAAAACAATAGTCTCCCACATTTCTTTGTCACTAGTTATTGTAATAACTTTGACAAGATCTTTTTCAGATATAGCACATATAAGAATATGCCTAGCTTTGGCATTTAGCTAATATTTATTATTTTGTTATTCAATCCAAGATTCACTTGACAATAACTTTTCAAAAGAATCAAGAAAAGAAGGAATGCCTTCTTTAATAATGACCAACAAATTTTCATCCATGTAATTCTATAAGTTGATCATGTTCTCTTTCCACGGTTCATACTTCTATTTGTTGAACACTGGTAGCCTAATGAGGGTTTTGGTTTCAAACTCCATTGAGTACACCAAGGATCTTGCCTCAAGTCTTGTTAAGAACTAACCCTTTAGATTAACTCTAATACCAATTGAAGGTTCAATTGACTCCAAAAGGGGGTTGAATGGAGCCTAAACTCAATTCGTGAAGCATTAACCAATTAAAAGCAACGTTTAAATAAGAGTAGAGTGAGAGAAGTAGTAACAAGGGCTACATCCAATCCCCTCAAGCAACCCGCTCAAAAGTCTTTCACTAAGTATTTTTCGTCTCTCTAGGTACACAAGTATTATTATAACTCTTCAAGTAGTATTCTTAGACCTCTTTAGGCCACACAAGTATTCTCAACCTCTTCAGGTTCACCCATTATTCTCAATCTCTCCAGGTTCACCAAGTATTCTCAATCTCAACAGGTTCACTAGTATTCTCAACCTCTACAGGTTCACTAAGTATTCTAACCTCTTTAGGTACAATGTCATAATCTTCCCCTGAGAGCAAGACCTTTCTGTTGGGTTTAATAGTGCCAAAGTTCAAGAGGCGGGGGGGGGGGGGCGGGATAGCCCTTCTAAAAACTTCTCCCT
>Ga0123342_1002023_pt1 | contig 33966 bp, 13 predicted proteins | sample Turbeawhitnodule_FD_89960 | JGI IMG/M metagenome (GOLD analysis project Ga0123342, IMG submission 89960) | Root nodule microbial communities of legume samples collected from Mexico - Turtle bean Mexico white nodule | ecosystem: Host-associated > Plants > Roots > Nodule | place: Mexico: Nepantla... | reverse complement strand
TGATTTTTGGTGCACCATACAATCTGTTTCCCCCCTCAATTGCTTGGAATGAGCAGAAGTTTGACTAACAACACTTAATCTCTGCTTTTTAAATAGTTTTATATAGTGGAATAATCCCATTAACACCTTTTACAATTTTTTTAAGAATATATTACATATACGTGTATATATGTGCATTTTAATAACATTTTGGGTAAACATATATAATTAAAAGAATATTCAGAAAAATAAAAATATGGTATATATATATATATATATATATATATATTATTCTCAAAATATTCTCTCAAAAGTGTTAATAATATAGTGATAAATATAAGTGATAGTTTATATTATGTTTTCAAACCAGAGATGATTTCTTCAGATAACAAAGTTTATGTCATTTCATTTAAAAGGTATTAAAAAAAAACTTGATGATAAATAATTATAATAATGGACCAGCAAGAGATTAACATGTTCTGAACAAACAGATGCTAGATTAGAAACAATGCAATGCATCAGCACTGTTCACATCATGATAGAAGAAGTCACAGGAATGAATTTTCTCAATATTGTCTTGTCGCCTTCATACTTTTGAGTGACTCATAGAATTGTTTACTTGATGTCATCTTATCTAGAGAAGGAAAGAAAGACAAGTGAACAAAAATAAACAAAATAAAACCGAAAGAATGCGGAGGTGGCACGACTGTGTGTAACTTAATGATAAGAAGGATAACACTAATCTTCATCACATAGACATCTTGTGGATGAACCTGAATCTTCTGAGAGTGAGTGGCAGAGATGGAAGCCGCTAAGAAAAAATTGCTTATAAAAGTTTTTTCAAAATAGAAAATGAAAAGAAAAGAAAGGTCACAGTTGAGGTGATGATATGAAATCTTAGAGGAAATTCTCTGAGAAATGTTGCTGTTTATCAAGTGCAAGTGCATATGCAAATTCTACATGTAGCTTTTAGTATTGTAAGTCAAGGAAACCCTTTAGTTCTCTGATTTACTTCTTCAGAAACATTCTTCTTCATATGTCGGCTGAAAATCAAATATAGGAAAATGGAATATAGTGTATTCAGACACTTTTTTTAATTACTTAATGTAAGATATTGGCTAGTATTTCGGGATAAAATGAATTCTAGTTTAGTTTTCTTATACGTGTCTCTTATAACACTTCTTTATGCAATGCATAGATTATTAGATTCCCTTTTTTGTTTTTTTTTTCTTATTTATCTTAAAAATACGGTAGTGTCTTTCCAAAGCTGCAACGTGTCGCAATATATTGAACCAACCAGCACAGTTTTTCATCTCCTATGGTTACTTTAATAGAGTTGAGCAATCAATAATTTATTCATCATCAACATCATCATCAACCACCACATGATTCTCTTTTCTCTCCCACACACAGCCTCCTCAGACTGAACACAAATAGTCATCACTGATCACCACCACCTCAACTTTTAACATGTCATCGCAGGGTTACCTCTACCGTTTCACCAGGAAGAGAGAAAAGCTCATCAATCCTATGAACCGAGCACCACCACCACCACCACCGTCAAATTCGGTTCAAAACCAAGCCATGTCAGAATCACTTCCACTACCCTTCCTACCTAATGAGCTCGTGGTTGAAATTCTCTCTAGACTTCCTGTGAAGTCTCTGTTGCAGTTCAGGTGTGTGTGCAAGTCATGGATGTCCCTTATTTCTGATCCTTACTTCATGAAAAAGCACCTTTACTTGTCAACTCGAAGCACCCACTTCACCCACCACAGGATCATATTGAGTGACACAACAGCGGAGTTTCACCTTAAATCATGTTCTTTGAGTTCCTTATTCAATAGCCCTTCAACAGTCTGTGATGACCTTAACTATCCCGTGAAAAACAAATTTCGTCATGATGGAATTGTTGGATCTTGTAATGGGTTGTTATGCTTTGCCATAAAGGGTGATTGCGCGCTTCTTTGGAACCCCTCCACAAGGGTCTCCAAGAAATCACCACCTTTGGGTAATAATTGGAGACCAGGGTGTTTCACTGCCTTTGGCCTTGGTTATGATCATGTCACCGAGGATTACAAGGTGGTGGCTGTGTTTTATGATCCTAATGAGATTTATAGTGAGTGTAAAGTGAAGGTGTATAGTATGGCCACCAATTCTTGGAGGAAGATTCAGGATTTCCCTTATGGTTTCTCACCCTACCAGAATTCAGGGAAGTTTGTTAGTGGTACGCTCAATTGGGCTGCCAGTCACACTGTTGGTTCAACTTCTTTGTGGATTATTGTTTCCTTGGATCTGCATAAGGAAACATATAGGGAAGTTCTGCCACCTGATTATGAAAGGGAAGACTGTTCCACCCCTTCTTTGAGTGTTTTGCAAGAATGTCTGTGCATGAACTATGATTACAAGAAAACTCATTTTGTTGTGTGGATGATGAAGGATTATGGGAGGAGAGGGTCTTGGTTTAAATTGGTAAGCATTCCTTATTTACCAAATCCTGAAGATTTTTCGTACTCAGGGCCTTATTACATTTCAGAGAACGGTGAAGTGCTGTTGATGTTTGAGTTTGATTTGATCCTCTATGACCCAAGAGATAACTCATTTAAGTACCCTAAGATTGAGAGTGGGAAGGGCTGGTTTGATGCAGAGGTCTATGTTGAAACTCTTGTTTCGCCAATGAAGCATTAAAGTGGATAGGTCACGCAAAGCAAACATAAGGAAGAATAAAATGTGTAAATTATTTTAAGTCCATGTGATCTTATCTTGTTCATGTTTTTGGCATTATATGTGTAATATTTGAGAAGTCAAGCATTGTATAGACTGTATAGATGTTGTTAATACTTGAAGTTAAGTGTTGTTAGTTGTGTCAGTCACTGTGTATCCATCACTGATGGAAAAACCTACTTCACTTATTTGTCAGTAAATGGAAATTGGTATATGCTTTCTTGTTTATGTTGAGAAGCATATATTTAACTACTAGTCTTAAATCCTGTGGCATTTCATAAAATAGAATCGAGACTTTTTCTTAAGCTAAAAAGTACAAGTAACAAACTTCTTCGGAGAATAAGATACATTCTGCTGGTTAAGTGTAAAAAACAACAAAAAGGAAAACGGTTATATACCAAAAGGTATTCCCTTGCCTGTGAAGAAAGGCACAATACTCAACTTGACCATAGGCAAAAAGTATTTAGAGTGGAAAAAAGCATAAAGGCTCAAGAACCGGATTCTCTAGCACACTCTGGAAGCAGATTTGTGGCCTGAAGCCTACTCAAGAATGTTTTTAAGTGAAGTACACCACAAGACGAGTGTCCACTATTGGAGTGGACCTTATCCAGATTTTCTTCAGACATGTCCTGTTTCTTGATTAAGTTATGGTTGTATTGTAGTATATTGGAGAGTTGTCATTGTACCTAGAACAATCTAGTCTATAGTTTTGGTGAAGTTGTTTTTGGGGGCCAATAATTTAATAAAGGCAGAGGAAGAGTGAGAGTTTCTTGACAATAGTACCAAAATCCTTAAATCTCAGGGTATCATATAATTTCTCTACTAATAGTGATAACAGACCCAAGACTTTTTCTATTGGATCCTTTTAAAAGAGATGTCAGGTAAAGCTCACTTTCAAGTTCTCATTTTAGTCCTTAAAATTACAAGTGTCGATCGTTTTATTCTTCAGTTTTACAGAATCTTCACTCCTTGATTTTACAAAATTTAATTAATTTCAATTTGTTAGCTTTATTTCTATTGTCATTTTATACTAGAATAGACTAATTGGAATGATACTTTGCTGAGTTAAGAACTATAGATATAATTTTATAAAGTTAAAAAACACTTAGAGCTTTTAGGAATAAAATTGCAAGTAAGTATACTTGACACAAATCACAGAGATTCCAACTCTCATTCTGAAAACTTGATGGCAGTTTTTCATCAGTAATCATCCTCTTTACCACCACTTCCAATCAATCATGAATCTGTGATGAGCTTGAACCTCCAACCTGATAACTTCATTTGTTCATGCCATTGGCATATACTACAAGGTTGTCTTTTAGTAGAAGAAGTAAATGTACAATTCCTGACAAACACCCTTGACTTGAGATTGCTGTTCCACAAAGGAAAGAGAACTTAAAAGAAAAGAAGTTAGGGGGAAAAAGTCCATAGTTAAGTAAAAAACAATTTCCATAACTCCTGTAAAACAAAGCATGAAGACTACAAACTTTGCTCCCTAGCACAGCACTGAAGACAGATGCAAGGATTTTAACCCTGATGCAGCCCAAATTCCATTCCCAATATGACATTTTCTTATGAACAAAAAATTAATTGAGACATTTGTCCCATTAGAAGAGTAATTGAGTGGGTAGAGGGGATTTTCTGCTGTCAACATTATCCACTCTTGGGTTGCTTTGCACTGCATGATTGAATTGGTAGGGTGAGGATATAACAGTTCCTCTCTGGATATCTGTTATCCACTTCACACTTTTCCTTCTTTTTCTTAATTAACTATTTTATATTCTTATTCTTTGAACATAACTTTATATGCCCTCTTTACTTTTTATACTTCACCTGGAATCAAGATTACATACATTTACAAAATGAAAATATAACATAATACCATGAGATTACATCAAATTAAGAGAGAAGGAAAGAAAAATCTACCATGCCCTATTCTTCCCAACCAACATTTCCTTTTCAAATAATTTTTTAATCAATGAATACAATTAAATAAATAAACAGACAAGATAAATTTATCATGTTAAAAATAGATTAAAACAATATTACTAATTTATTACATATTAAAAACAGTTATTCTAGTCATCAAACAAAGCATATACCAACTAGTATAAAGTTACTTGTTCTAATTTAATAATGATCTTCATCACTCAAACGTGATTATCTCTCAAGTCACTTGTCATCTAAAAAATACTACAAATTGATATTGTTTATTTAAGTGGAAGTGTTTAAATTCTTGAAGTAAAAGTCTTGAGATTTAATTGTGAATAAATAAAATATATTTAAGTAAAGAGACTTCCCTAAAACATAAATAAAAGTTCCGTGACACTTTTAAAAAGCTAACTCATCCAAGGAAGTAAAAATATTAAAAAGTAACATATAAGGGAATTTTCACAGTCAATTATATACCCTGAAAAATTATATACTCATTGAACTTGTCTTAATTTCCTCAATTATTATAATTATATATTTTATAATTAAAAAAAACTCAAATCCTTATATCTTTGTATTCAAATTAATGTGGGCAATTATTCGCTTAATTGATTATAAATTTTGTTCCCTCTGTTTTTTTTTTTTCTATTTAAGAACATCTAATTTTTCCTCAGCTCCCAGCTAAACCATTTGCTTCCAATATGAATATTTTAGCTTGCAGCAAAGCAAACCGCAATTGTTCACTTGTATTTGGTTCTAAAATCGGATTGCATAATATTATTTCGGTTAAAAAAACATAAATTGGGAATTACTTTAATTCCATTAATGGATAATTAAAAATGAATTTGGTTTAAAATTAAAATGTTTACTTTTTAATTCATCTCGCAAGTTTAGGTTATAGAGTTTTTTTTGTCCTTCAAATTATCTTTCATCAAATATTCCGATTCCCTTACTTAAGGCTGTGTTTGTTTCTCACGATGGAAAGACGAAAATTTAACGTACACGCAGAAAGTTGAAAAATCAAGAATTTTTTTTTTGAAAAACACAAAAATCGAGACAAGTTTTACCTTCAAAACTTTCTTCGCAAATATGCGAGAAGAAAGTTGTCTACATATATATTTATTTAATTAATTTATTTTATTTTACTTTTTTACTCCTTTTATTTATATTTAAATTATCATTATTTTATTTAAAATAAAATTACAATTTAAATATTAAAAATATAATCAAAATTATAAAAAATAATTATTATAAAATAAAAATAATTAATTATATTTATATATAATAAATTATAAATATAAAAAATAGTAAAAATAAATATATTTTTTAATAATAAAAAAATAAATTTATATAATAATTATATTAATTACAAAATAGTAAAGATAAAATAATAATATTATTTAATAGAAAAATAAGTTTTTATTAAATAATATAACTATAAATATTTAAATAATATTTAATTAAAAATTTCTAAATATAAGAATAAATTAGTAAATTTACATTTTTATTAATTAAAAAAATATAATTTCAATCACATCCATCACATCACTCACAAACTTTCATAAATTTTCATCACACTTTCCACTCTATTAACCTTAATCCAAACATCCTAACTTTCCTTATACTTTTTCTTCAAATCATCTCAAATCCACTCCCTCATTTCCACTCTCTCATCCAAACACAGCCTAAAAGATCGATCATGAAATTGGATTTATATATTCTCCCCTTTTAGTATTTTTTTTCTTATAGATGTAAAAAAAAGGTTTAAATTCGTTACTCAACCTAGCTTACTACGAGAGTAAGGTTATGTTGAAAAAAAATACACTTTTTTTTTAATGAGTTAAATTAAACTCACTTACTTAACTCACGGGTTAAATAGGTTTGTAGTGAATTAAAAACGAGTTAACCCCTAATCCACCATTAACTATAAGTAGATAATTTAATTTTTTATATACTAAAATATGTTTAATAATATTTGGATGTTTAGTATATTTATTCGTCTACTCCAGTTATATAGATTGAAAATTTAATTTTAAATATATAAAATAAAGTGTGGGAACACACCATATATTTAATAGAGTCAATCTCATATATATAATTCAAACTAATTGACATCCCACGATTATTTAAATAAACTTTGTTTTACAATAAATATTGGAATTAAATAGTTGGCTAATTTGTTTTAAAAACAGTATCCGAAAAATATGCCACTTAGTTTTGATTTAACCTACTATTTCAGTTACATAAATGATATATTAACAAGCTACTCCACTACTAGATAACATCTCAAAAAGAACATAAAATTAAAACGAAAATTTTAAACAGAAAAATAGAACATGTTTTGAGTATATAATATTATTTAATAAACAAAATACAAGTAGAAACGAGATAAGAAATATGGCGTAAAAAATGAATGAGGTTGAAAGAAGTGTTTGGAGTTTTACAAATGTATATGAAAGCAGGATAAAGATGGAAGAGAATCTCAGTGTGTAGTTTGAGTAGCAATTGATAAGTGCTGGCGACAAACTGGACAATTAGTTTTTCCAACAAATAGCCAAGAGTTGATGCAATCCAAATGAAATTGATGAAGACACACTGCAAAAGGTTGAACTAACTCACCATTCTTAAACTCTTCAATGCAGATAGAACATTGAGTTTGAGTAGCTTGATCCCCTTGAAAGCATAGAATTGGAGGCAAGGCTCTGATGGCTAGACCTCTGAAGTGTGCTTGGGAGACTAAAGAAAGAAGGTTCAGATTTTGTGAAGATGGTGCTTGTCTTTGATTCCTCACTGTAGCCTCAGAATCAATGTCTCCAATTCTCTCACAGTGTAGTGTCCAATTCCATAAGAGCAATCCCCCTAAACAACCCAGTAATACGAAAACTCCGATTAAGCCTTCATACACATACGTTGAAGTTAGAACAAAAATTAGCGCAAACGCTGCAATCAACACCACCAACATCGCTTCAACCCAAAGCCACAGCACTGTGGAGAAATAGATAGATTGATTATGTATCTCAGTTTGGAATACACAAAACTAACTCACTTTATTTCGATTATGAGTTTCGCTTAATTTATATTTCTTTAATTTCTACTCTTTAAAAGCTAAATACTACCATTTCAAAATAAAGTGGTTATTTTTCTGTTACAATATATCCTTTTTAATCGTTATGCGTTTTCTAACAATATTTATTTATCTATATCTTTCATCTACTATATTTTTTTTTTCTTTATATGTTAAGATTATAACTGAATGTTGTTCTTGTAAAAAATGTTTTTGGAGTAATTTAAAATTTCAAAATAAGTAAAACAAAAATGAACTGAAGGTGCAGTGTGGTTAGGAAATAAATTTTCTGGAAATAAAATATATAAATGGTGAACCATACACCTCCAAAGAGTGGAATATATGTAAATATGAAAGTTATATGAATATCAATGAATGTATATTTAGATCTTTGGAAAAAAGAATTCAAATTATTTATTTTGAGAGTCTTACAAATTTATTATTTCTGACGATGAATTAATATATTAGTAAAATTAGTAAATGACTTCAAATAAAAAATACACTATGAGTAATCAAATATGGTGGCTGCTAATAAATTAATTAAATAAAAATATCGATCCTATGCTATAAGTTAGAATCTACAACATGAAAGCCTTAAACTCATTTTCAGTTAGACACTCTGTTTCTATGTTGTGTCATCTAAAGTGAACATTTTAAAAAATAAATTAAATAATATAAAAAAAAATGTAAAAGCGTATTCTAATTTCTTATTAATTATTTTCCTTCTAACTAATTTCTTACTTTCCAAATAATTTGAATTTTTCTTTATATAATATTTTATTTTTATTATTTTATTGGAGCTTTATATTACGAATTGGACTTTAAGCCTAACTCAACCCCATAAAACCGCCTCAATGGGGTGAGGTTTGCACCCACTTATAGGCTCTAATCTCTCGATGTGGGATCTCCAACACACCCCTCACGCCGAGACTGCCAACTCGAGCGTGGGACTATATATTTTGGGTGGTCCGATAGTGGCCCAATAGCGAGTGACACGATAGGCCCAACACAAACACTCGCTAGGATAGGCTCAGAATGGCTCTGATACCATATTACGAAGTGGACTTTAAGCCTAACTCAACCCCATAAAACCGGCTCAATGAGGTGAGGTTTGCACCCACTTATATACAATGAAAGGTCCTTATCTCTACATCGACTAGAGATTAGAGCCTATAAGTGGGTGCAAACCTCACCCCATTGAGCCGGTTTTATGGGGTTGAGTTAGGCTTAAAGTCCACTTCGTAATATGGTATCAGAGCCATTTTGAGCCTATCCTAGCTAGTACCCGCTATCGGACCACCCATAATATATAGTCCCACGCACGAGTTGGCAGTCTCGGCGTAAGGGGTGTGTTGGAGATCCCACATCGACTAGATATTAGAGCCTTTCATTGTATATAAGTGGGTGCAAACCTCACCTTATTGAGCCGGTTTTATGGGGTTGAGTTAGACTTAAAGTCCACTTCGTAATACTTTATAAGTTGGTTTTATACTAAATTTAAAATTATATATTATTTTAAAAAAAAAATATTTCAAATTTAAAATAATTTAAAATTGAGGACAACAAAAATATTTAGTGTGAGATTTCTTTTTATGAAACTCATGTATAAATGAAAATTTGGATATATTTTTTCTATTATTTGAATTTTCAATCTATAAAAATCTAAACTGATTTTTTTTACAAAAATACGGAATTGAATTTAATCATAGTCGAAATATTTAGATTTATATTCAATTTGGATTGATTTTCAAAAACTCAATCCATGTCCATCTTATTTATGTTTCAATATTAAACTATTAAGGAATATATTATTTTCTCTTATTGTGACATACTCACATTTAGAATGTATAACAAATCTTGTATTTATCTTTATAAATATCATGTACCAATATATAAAAAAAATTGTTTGTAAAAATATTAATTAATTCCATATATTATAAAATATGAAAGATTATAACAGATTTTCATTCTAAAAATATTCATTAGAAAAATATATAATAATTTTAAATTATTTTTAAAATTAAAATTGATTTTGAAATTAATATCAAGCCGTAAACATCTAAACTATTTTTTAAAAAATATAATTGGGATTTAAATCCAATTCGATTATATAGATTTGGATTAAAAAATCCAAATTTATTTTTTTTAGAAAATCTAAATTTAGATTTAATTTCAATTCAATTATTTGAATTTATATTGAATTTCGATTTTATTTTAAAAAATACACCTGTATAATTTGAAATAGCTTAGAAAGAAAGTTTTTTAAAATAGTGGTTAAATCAAATTAAGTTTTAAGAAAATAATAAGAAATATGTTAAAAAATAATTTATGCATAGTTTTACACTTTGACTCAATCATAAATCATTATAAAGTTATATATATATATTAAGTTTGTTGACTTTTACAATAAATGACTTAAAAATATAATTTAAAATAAATTTACAATGAATCATTTTAATTATAATGAAACAAAACTTTATTTACTTGATTTTTGAAAAGTAATCTCTTAAATTTCACTCAATGAAAAATAACATTTTTTTAATCATTTCATTCAAAAGCCATTCAAAAGTAAAGTTATTGCTAAAATACTTTTCAAATCTTCTATAGAAATTTGTTAATGCATGAAAAGATTTAACGTCACTTACTCTTACTATCGCATGAAAAAATCTTTTATAAGTCGTTTCAACTTTCATACTAAAAGTTTTAGATAAATTTATTCTACAAGTATTGAATTTGCAAAAGTAAGTACTTAATTTCTAAACTTATATTTTTTTTCCATAAATATTTTAAACATTAATTTTATGGAAATTGATTAATCACACTAGCAAAATAAACACCATGGCATTTAATTTTGTTTTAAATAATTCTTAAATTTTACCATCTTTACAAATTGACACCTTATTCTGTTTTTTTTTACAGTACTAGACGAGGGTATAAAAGTTTTGAAAATCTTGTGGAGCAGTGTTCACAAAGTATAGAAATATTTTAATACCAATTTTTTAAATAACAATTAATTAACTAAGTAATATTTGAATAATATGATATAATCGAATGGTTAAAATCACATGCTGGCGACGCTTCTGTAAAAATGATCATATATAATTTAAAATCTTTATATTATTTTAGGTCATTGAAAACAAACTTTTAAGCTCTGTCACCAAATGTATAAATGAACTAAATTTTTTTTATTTTAAAGTAGCAGGACTAAATTTAAGTAATTAAAATTACAGGAGACTGAAATTCGTGTAATTAAAAAAAGATCAAAATCGCGAATCAGTGATTACAAGTTCAAAAGTGTAATGAGTTTTTAACCAATAATGATCAAATCGAATCAAATTCAAAACTAACTCCTACATGAAAGAGAGAGAGAAAAAAAAATAAAAATCTCAGAATAAAAAGTAAACATGGAGAATGAATGTAATAGTGAGATTGAAAATTGAAATACAGCATATAGAGTTGATGTGTTTGTTGGTGAGAATCCTTGAGAGTTGAAGATGATTGAAGATGATCTTAGTATGTGTCAGCGAGGGAGACTAATCGGCAACTCCATGCGACAAACTGGGCAACTGATTTTTCCATGAAGTAACCAAGAATGAATGCAAGAGGGGTGAAATTCATGAAAACAGAGTCCAAAAGGTTGAATTAAATCACCATTGGTGAATTGTTGGATGCAAATGGGGCACTGAGTTTGAGAGGGAGTGGTTTGATCCTCTTGGAAGGGTTTCACAGGAGGCAAGACTCTGACTGCAAGATTAGCAATGTGAGTTTTGGGTGTGAAAAGTGTTCGATGCCAAGGTGCTATTCCACCTCTTGCATTCACAAAACTAACATTCCTTGTTGTTTGTGGAAGAGAAGTGTGTGCAGCACCAGACTCAATGTCTCTTCCATTCTCTCTGTTTTCTTCTTCTTCCTCCTGGTCTGCTAATATCACCCATACTATCCAATACCATACAAATAACAACACCAGCAGACAGCTAAAAAATAGAACAGCTTCACTTGGGAGAGTCCAAAGATCGATGGACATTGGTGATTCCAAGAACAGTGGATACAACATCAAAACTAACCAAGGAAGATGATGAACTATTGTGCGTTACACTTTGGGTTTGTGTTCATTTATAAACCCTAAAAGATTACAATTTATCATATCTTTTCTTTATCTTTAGATAGATTTTATCTATTTTACCATGTTCTCTATATTTAAATATGTTTAAATCTAACAATTTATTCTTTTTTTTCTCACTTTGGTGAGAATATTTTGTGTGTGATATATCCACTAATAGCAGCCATTGTATTAAAAGTAAGAATAACAGACTGATAAAATTAAAATAGTTAAGAATGCAAAAAATAAATAAATTAACTATTAAATCTCTAAAAGATTGATTCAATGAAAATCAAATATTTAATTTTTTGCTTTGTAGAAAGAAAGGAGATAGAAAATAAAAATCAGAAAGACGGTTCTCATATATTATTTTCCTTTTTATAAATATATTTTTCTTTGTTTCCTATCAGAACAAATAAATTAGACCATTATCAGAATCTTTTATCATTTATTTGTATTTTATCAAACAAATAAATATTCAATTTTATTCTTTACACGATTATCTTTTATCAACTTATTGATTTTTTATTTTCATCCTTTGTATTTCTTTAATCCTAACTGATTTAGGATTAGCATAAACATACTTTTATAAAAGATCACAATATTACCACTGTCACCATTGCAGATATTATGTGATAATCTAATAATAAAAATGATATTATAGTATTCATCACTACTACCATAATATTGTCATTTCTACCATCATATTATAATAACATGTGATTATAAGAAGTCATTGCAATTACCAGAAATACTGGATTCAGGAATAAAAATGGAAGGAAATTTTATCCTAGCTACTCGTACTATATTTATCTATTTTTATTTTTGTCATTCTTCTTTTTATTAAAAAAAAATATATAATTACTAGAATTTCTATACATGTCGTGCGTGAAAAATTTAAATTGTTATTTAAAAATAATTCTATTATTTGAAGTAATTAATTCTCATAAATTTTTAAATCTTTAATTTCTTTCTAAATCTAAATAATATATTTTATTATAAAAAATTCTTTAAAATATTAATTATCTCTCTTTCTGTTACTACATTAAATTATGAAATAGTATTTGAAAGGAATAAAATAATAACACATTTAGTACACTATCATTTTGATTAAAGATAATGACAGAGAACTTCCAATAAGAAAAAGTTAGGAACAAACTTTTCAATTAATTTTTGTCTATATATATTGATATTTTTTTAAACATGTTTATTATAATTTTTGTTACTTTTTATAGAATTTGTCTGATAATTATATATTTTACACATTTTTTCCTATTTTATTTTTATATTACTTTTTTTATTTATTGTTTTAGAAATATACAATATTAGCATATTTCAAGTCAAACTTCCTTTTCTCACATCCTTATCATTATCCTTTTCTCATGTAGATACTTATTTTCATATATTTTTTTTCTATTTTTTAACGAAGAACTGAAAACTCACCATGTAGATACTTAACCAGTATGGTGAAAAATGTAAAATTCCAAAATAAGGTTCGAAATAATGACAAAACACTTTCTTCTTTCTTTTTCTCTTTTTACCAATCTTCAATTAATTTGTTTTTTTATTATTAATAATTTAATATAAAAAATGCATAATTATATTGAAAAATAGTTCTGAGAGATGATGCTATGATATATTAACATGATATATTAACTTGGATGTAACATTTATAGGAACACTAACAGCAAAATTTAATAAAGGTAGTTGGAAACCAAAACAAAACTATCTTTGAATTTATAATTTGTTTTTTCTAATTTTGATTTTTCAATTTTTTTTATGTCAAACCAATTATTTTTAATAATTATTTATTTTAATTATTATATTTTATGTTATATTATTAATTATTAATCGTATATAATATCTTAAGGTAATTTTAAGTGATTTAAAATAAATATAAAATAACTAAGTAATATTCAAAGTTTTATTATAACATATCTTAAATAATAATTAAACTTATTTTATTTAAACTTTAATCTAATAATTATTATACTAATTATTATACGGATAAGAATGAATGAATATAAAAATAATAATATCAAATTAAAACAAATATTTAAGATAATGTCTTAAAAAATATTATAAGCTACTAAGAAAATTGTTTATCCAACACTTGTACAAGAAAGTTAAAAAAAAACATGACAAACATAATAAAAAAATCAAAAAGAATAAAAATTATAATCCTTATCAATTATGGTATCATAATATATTATGTTATGAAAACTTATATGTTTTCTCATGTATATTATTCATATTTATTAAAATAAATTATAATTTATATGTTAGATACATGTTTTTTGCACCTGTGTATTCCGCTAGATATTATGTGGAGATCTTCCTATTTGATGTACACTTTTTATTGGACATTTTTTTCTCTTATTTACTCCTAATGAGCAGTGACTAACTACCACAAATTAACACTCCACGTTTTACCCTTAGTTTGAAGATTAAATGGGCAACCATGGCTTTCAAAGACATGTTTGATTTTCAGTTGAGAGTGATTTTCAATTTGAAATGGGAGAAAAAGTTGCTTTTGAAAATAAAATTCATTCAAATTCAATTTTGCAAATTTCAATCAACAACCTGGATAAACACAGGAACAACTGTGAAATCTGTCTTCAAGACCAAGGATGGGAAAACGATATAAGAAAAATTCATTTGAACAGAGAAGATGATATCAAAGAGTTGGGAGGACAACTCTCATCACGGGCACAGGGTCTTTGTTTCTAGACCTACTTAAAAAACTAGCATCACGAGCACAGAGTCTCTGTTTCTATGCCTATTTTAAAAGCAGAATAGGTCAATGATTGGTTGAACCAGCAATCTGGCATGCATTGCTCAACATAAAAAATTAGACATTCGAAGTCTAGTGAAAGATGAGGGTATTTGATTAAAGAGCTAAAATGGCACCAAAAAAACAGTTCAAGCTACAAAAATTAATTGTACAAGTATGCACAGCCGCACAGAACATAGTAAAGCATTCACCTGTGCCAACAAAGCTTTCTCCCACCCTCTCGCAAAATTTCATAGGCAAGTTTATACTTTTCAATGGATGTTGCACCAGCATCTATGTATTTAGATGCAGTTTCTCTTAGACTCCATAGCATCAAATTTTTAAGTTCCTGAGAGCTACTCCACGAGTCTATGTCAGGAAAGACACCATCCTCGGCATTTCTTGTCCACCTGTGCAAGATGTAGCGAGAAGGAACTTCTCTTAATTGTAATATCTGGAAAACCCTCAACACGTGTCTACAAAGAACACCATCATACTCAAACATCTGACAGCTACAACTAATGCTGAGATTTGATGCATTAAATGTAACTACATGTTTCTCCATATCATTTCCACACCTACGCACCATATATCTGCTCAGGCCCCCTTCCTCAAATATTTTAAACCCAAGATAGCTAAAGCACTGCAATAGCTCTTTTTGAAATACTTTGAATACAGCAAGAGTGTAAAGCCTTCTGCATTGTTCTTCCACTGCTTCTTTTGTTTGCAAAATGGGTTGAAAATTAGAAGTATTAAAATCCTCTTTTCTTTCTTCCTCACGGCGTCGCTCAAGACCCCTTTCGTACCGAGGAATGAACTCCATGAGAGGTGTCTGGGCATTTAAAAGTGCACCAAAGAATGAATCAAGGCTTTCATTCATGGGAATGCCAGCAAAAAATGTGCCCTTTAAATACAATGGAACCCAAGATGCTCGCTTCTCATACATTTCTTTTAGCCAAGCATTGTCTTTCAATCCATATTTGTTGAGTAGCACGTTCCATGTGGCGTCAAATTCATCAACTGTCTGACTCTGGTAAACACACTTTTCATAGTCCTTTGTAAAGCCATCACCCATCAGACCCATGTTCTCTTGTTCCTTTGCCTTAATTTGCCACAAAGAAAAGCGATGATAGGTTACAGGAAAGACTTTTGCTATTGCCTTTTGGACTGCAATATCTTGATCAGCAATAACTGTCAGAGGCTGCCGGCCAGACATTGCCCTAAGCCATGTCTGAAACAACCAAGTGAAAGATTCTTCAGATTCATCGGCAACTAAAGCACATCCAAGAAGCACAGGTTGCTTGTGATGATTAACCCCAACAAAAGTAGCAAAAGGTACCAAATAGACAGTTTTTCGGTATGATGTGTCTAAGACTAGGACGTCACCAAACTGACTACATGAATATCTAGATCTGCCATCCGCCCAAAATATGCTCATACAATTACCATTGTCAACTTCCACAGCATAAAAGAATCCAGTATCTTCCGTTTGTCTTGCTTGAAAATACTCTAAAAGAATGCTGTACCACTCATTTCTGATGTGATTTTGCCTACCTCCTCTGGGGACAGGGTAGTTGTCGATTCTAAACAAGTCACCATTTACGAATCCATTATCTGCATCGTCATTCAGAATATTAGAAGCATGAAGACCTTTTGCCCTACCCTCTTTTTCAGAGTCCAGATCATGGTTATGATCTTTTCGGAGGCGGTCCACTGTCCACTTTCCCGATGGCTGTCTCTTAATCCTTAAATAAGCCCCACAGCCAACTCTTGAAGGATGCTGGAACCCCTCTTTAGAGCAAACAAATCGCCGAGATGTAATCAATCCATCATTTTTAGAACGAAACAATTGACCAATTCGAACTCCAAAACCCATACGTGCTGCATATGCATGATAAAATTGGTAGGCTTCATTAGGTGAACTGAACTCTTGACCCACATATGGTTCAGTCTTGGGCTGTCCTTCAAGTTCTTCCTTTCTGAGACGCTTGAAATCAATAATGCCAAAGGGACAAGAGGATTCATTATTGACTTCTTCGAGCAATTTCTTCCTCGGCCTACGAGTAAACTCAGTAAGAGAGCTGACAACTGTACCACCCTTCTGTTGCAATGTTGGAGTACAGTTTTCACCACTGATTTCAAGATTGTGATTATGGTCCTTGTGAAAATGATCAATCACCCACTTTCCAGAACCATTTATTTGCACCCTTATGAATGCTGGACAGCCTGTTCTTGAACTGAGTTGATGTCCCTCCTTTGAGCACACAAATCTTCGAGAAGAAACTGACCCATCAGTTCTTGATCGATACAGCTGACCAATCCGAACTTTAAATCCTGCTCGATTTGCATATGAAGTGTAAAACTGTAGTGCTTCATCTGCTGTGTCAAATTCTAACCCTATGTACGGATCACAAGAAAAATCTATTTCCTCCTCCACAATAGCATTATTCATTGCCAGCTCAGTACCAACAAAATGCTCCTTTACAATCATGATCCCAACTTCTTATCCATTAAAATCTAACTATCAATATGGAACAATGGAGAAAAATTCAAAGCAAAAACAGCAGCATTCAAATAGTTTCAAGCTTTTAGGAAGTTATATATTAACTTTTCTTTTCTTCCACCTCCCTCTTTCTAGTCAAGATAAAGCACATTCCAGTCCCATAAGCTAAGTTGAAGGCAACTATTCCGGTAATAACTGAAATAAACGGGCTTGTATAAGATACAAACTTCAACGCAGCTTTAATCGTCCCTATCCTAATTCTTCAGGTATATAACACGTTTCTCCATTCTCTCAGGGACCGAGCAATTTCACAAGAGAAATATCATAATCTAGAGAAGAAATAATTGAAAATAATCATTTACTAAAAATAAAACGAAATGAAGACAATTACAGGAATGAATATTAGGAGTAACGAATTATATTGGAGTAAATTGAAGTTTTGAGCGAAATCAGAAAATGACAACGAAAGTCAACGCAGCCGGAAATAAATAAAGAGGTTAGGGTTTCAGAAACAAAATTTACCTGGAACATTGATGAATGGATTGAAAGATACGGAAAACTTTGAAATTGGAAGGACTATGATGAAAGCGGAATCAGAGAAAAACAAGTAATTTAGAAGGAGAAGATAGAGAAGACGGGGATCGTGTTCCCGTTTCTTCTTCACTTTTGAGTTCGGTTCTGTGTTGCAATGGCAGAGCCGAATTGGATATAAATAGGATCCGGATCCATACCCGAATCCAACCGTGGTGTTTGTCGGTATCTACTTCAAAACCCGCTACTGTTAAGCCACAAACTCCAACAATTGGCGTCAATTCACTATAAAGTAGTATTAAAAAATTATCAATTTTGTATCACTATAAATTTTATGATTTTCCATAAAAACTATGATTTTAATATATTAATTCATATATTTGAAATAAATAATTTGTAATTTTTTTTGATGCACTGACATTTGGCAAAATAAGGAGGTTTAACACTATTAGAAGGTAAGATTATTAAACATTAGTAATAAATAACTAATTAATGATATTTTATTTTTAAATATGTAGCAAATTATATTAAAATCATACAGTAATAAAAAATATAAGAAAGATAATTATTACATTAATACTTATTTTTTGTTCTTAACTAAATATATCTGAGTTAAGTAAAAATAAAATAAAAACCATCGTTTCTTAAATAGATAGGTGGATTATATTAGAAAACAAAAGTTTGAAATATTTAAAAGAAAAACTACAACAGAGTTAATGAAAAAAAAAGGAAAAAACATTTAAACAAAAAATTAGTGAAATAACTTTTGGAAAAAAATATTAACTTCTCTCTTTTATTCTCTATGATAAGAACTGAGTTTTTAACTATTTTTTATCTTTTTTATTTATTTTTTATCCTTGATATATTTATATTTATTAAAAAGCTTAAGTTTTTATTTAAAAGTATTACTAATAAAAAAAATATTGTACTTTTTATTTGAACGAAAAATTATAAGTATATCACTTATATAATCATAATATTATAAAAATTAATAAAACAGATTATTTTTATGATTGTTTTTCACAACTTTTTATAACCTCAAACAAAGGCTACTTTTAAAAAAAGTTATATTTTATTATCTTTTTCATATGGTAAAGGTTAAGTGAAAAAAATATTTGATTTTCTAAAAACAGAAAATTAAAGTTTTGAAGAAATAATGTTTTTTTGTATAGTTTACAATCATATTATTAAAATGAACTATCCACCAATTTTAATAAATTTTATTATTTTAGTGAAGTATTTATTTGTAACAATATCTTTTCATTTACAAAGGTAAAATCCGAGACTTTATTTTTGTTTCTAACAATTCTTTGGTTTTCATTTTTTTTATAATCAAAGAAAAAAATGGTATTATTTTTAATTTTCCTATATAGTGAAACAAAATTTACTGTATTTTAAACAGTGGTTGATATTGTGATAATCAGTTTTTTTTTAGCTTTAGGAATTGAAATGAGATTAGAAGAATGTAGAGAAACATTATTGGTCTGTGATTTTTGCATATGGTGAAAATAGAATAGGATTTTGTATTACATGTTCAATTTGTAGTTTATGGCACTGTTTTATTTTAAAAAAATAAAGGGAATTATTTTATGATCGCACGGTGGAGGAACCCAGTTTGCAATCGAACGTCATTGACGTGTCTGTGAGGATTGTGAAGAAGAAGGGCGGGGTGAGAATAGGAAAGAGCGATTGAGCATATATGATAGATAATAAAGAAACAGAAGAGAGAGAAAGAAGAAGAAGAAAAAGAGGAGTTTTTGGTTTGGTCCATCGGAAGAGAAAAAGATGTTCGAGCCGCAGCAGATGTACACACGTGCGAAGACAGAGGAATTCGATCTCGAATCGGGCGAAACCCTCTACCCAGGGTTGAGCCTCGGCGAGAACCAGCTCCGATGGGGGTTCATCCGCAAGGTCTACGGCATCCTCTCCGCTCAGATCGTCCTCACCACCCTCGTCTCTCTCATAACCGTTTTCTATTCCCCCATTAACGATCTCCTCAAGGGAAATTCAACTCTCCTTCTCGTCCTCGTATTTCTCCCCTTCATCTGTAAGTTTCTCTTTCTTTTTTTCGTTTTTCTTCCGACCTCAAATTCCTCACAACAGAAATTATCCGTTTCAAAACCATTCAATTGAGGAAGGAATGTGGGGATTTTATAACGATCTGATCAATGATGATGAGCGTGAAATTTGTTGCAGTTTTGATTCCCCTGCTCAGGTACCAGCAGAAGCATCCTCATAATTACATCCTCCTTGCACTCTTCACCGTTTCCATCAGCTCCACTGTCGGAGTCACGTGTGCCAACACTGACGGTTGGTATTTATTTTCTGATCCATACATTTTTTGAAGGTGGGAAATGAAAGGGTTTAAAACGGTTGATCTGGCTTGAATGTGTTCTTATTATGCAGGGAAAATTGTGCTTGAGGCGTTGATTTTGACTTCTGCTGTGGTTTCCTCTCTCACGGCATATGCTTTTTGGGCCTCCAAGAAGGGCAAGGATTTTAGCTTCCTTGGCCCTATATTGTTCACCTCCCTGTTTACTCTGTTCCTCACCGGCATGATGCAGGTACCTCTGTTATTTCCTCATAATAATAACTAGTTTTTGGAATTTTCAAGATGTGTGCATTGGGTATGCTTATGTGGTTTGATTAGAAGGGGTTACCATAAATCATGGTTTGAATTCCCATTAGAAGAGGTGCCACACTTAATATCCCAGTATGTGTTAAACAGGATTGTCCCCCAAGAATATATATGTAGTAAACTAAAATATGATTTTTCAAATTTAAGTTTGATCTTTTAATCTATGAATTTGAAAAAAGTTTTAAATCCTCTACCTAAATGTTTTAACCCTAACCAAGCCTCTTGACCCTGTGATTGTAAGGTCTTAGAAACGATTCCCGCAGCATTAAAATAATGCTTGGCCAGCGGAATCTACGTCTCGTGACTACATATTAGTCCTTGATTGTTAGTTTTGAGAGATTGCATGGACCATGTTCATGAACTAAAAGAATGTTTGAACCCCAAACACAGTTGGAATAAATGCTTTGAAAGGAACACAAACATGTGGTGTGTTGTTTGATGATGATAATGCATAATCAACGTAGGTTAACTGACTTGTAACTTGTTACCCACATATGTGAAATCTTTAACTGTGTTTGCGGTGAGAAATTAAATGAACTTTTTTTTCCTTAAAATTTAAAGACTTAACCGAACAATTTTAAATTGGGAAGACTATAAACAAATTTACTCCAAATTTAAAGACGTATATGAATAATGTTTGCAATTTTCCTCATGCTTAAGATTTGCTGTCGTTTGGTGCAGATGTTCTTCCCTCTTGGACCTACTGCCCATGCTATCTATGGTGCAATTGGTGCCATGATTTTCTCGGGCTATATTGTGTATGACACTGACAATCTGATCAAGCGCTTCACTTATGATGAGTACATTGGAGCCTCGGTCACTCTATATCTTGACATTCTCAATCTCTTCCTTTCCATCTTGAGGGTCCTCAGGGAGGCAAATAATTAGACATCTTGAGGTTGAGTAATATCATTCAAATTCAGAAGACTATGTTGCATATTGATAATATACTGCAGGAAGCATTGTGAAATACACTGTGCTTCTCTTGTACTCATTTACAGCTTATGATACTTTGATCCAATGAAATTTAAAGCTTTACAATTGTATGTAAGCGTGATATAAGAATGAAGAATCTCCCATGAGAAATGTTTCTGCTTGCTTTGTTTGAAGTTGGTAGCTTTTCAATTTAGTGTTGTATGTATTCATATGGATTAACATACTACCACCTGACTTGTATGAATAAAATTGTGATGTTGGCATCGAGTAAAATATAATTCGTTCATCCTTTTAATAATTTGAAGAAAATATTAGTAACATATAATTTTATTGAATTAGGTAACCTCATTCAAAACCTTTGAGGAAAAAATATTAAATACGTACAGAAAAATAATGTTGTGTTTCTAAATCATGTACATCAACTAAAATAAAAACACAAACTTGTCACATTCCACGTTTGAGGGATAAGCCTTTGTCCAATCTTTCTAATTTGTATGCTCCATTACCCAATACTTCTCCTATCTTATACGATTTGACCCATTTGGGAGAAAGTTTGCTCTGAATCTGGTTGAGTTGTGCTATTCGTATTACTAAATTTGACACATTGAACTATCTCGAAACAACTTTACTTTTGTGTTTCATCTTTAAGGCTTCTTTCTTTATTCTAACACATTCCCGAACTTTGTCGATCATATCCAAGTTGGCTTAGATACTTTCTTCGGAGGTCGTAGAGGAGAACCTATTCACTCCAAAGGAAGTTCAAAAATCTTGATCGATATCATCGTATTGGTTCTGTATACAAGATTGAACAATGTTGCTCTTGTCGTTGATTAGGGAGTCATATGATAAGACCACAACACTTTAGGAGCTTCGTCTGGTCTTCCACCCTTTGTTGCTTATTGTTCTAGTTCAATGACTTTAAATTTATTGTTCTAGTTCAAGGTAATGACTTTAAATAATTGAGTTCAAGTGTCTTTCCAATCTTGTGTATCGTATTAATAGAGGTTTATTCCCAAAAGTTTAGAAAACTGATTTGAGATACTAGAAAATTTAAGGTATTGGAAAAGATGGGTTCTTGGATATAATGGTTCAGTTGCTTAACTCCCAAAAGTTTCGGTAAAAAAATTGGCATTCCTGCTAATGTCTCTAGGTTTGGTCATAACAAATCTCAGGAACCGACATACAATGATCGTATGAAGAGTATTTCCTGGTAAAAAGGTAAAACGCCAAAAGGACGACTAGTGATTATCAAACGATCGAACAAAAGACGACGTGGCTTCACCTAGTACTTAGTTAGTCTTCCTGACACCATTACGAAGGGTCTTTATATCACATGCTTAATGCTTAATTAGTTCTGACCGTTCTTCCAAATTCAAGAGAGTACACAAGTTAAAAGTTATATAAAAAAAATTCTACAAGTTTATTTTTACATTTTTATTTTTCTAAATGTTTTGGAGAAACTTATTATGTTAAAAGTTTTGGGTTAGAAACTTGATCATTCATTTGCACACAAGAGCAGTTTTTTTTAATCAATTATTTCGAGTTATAAAGTATGACGAATGAACTTCACAAAATGAATTGCGCTTGAGGTACTCTTTACATAGAGGGAGCGAGTCATCAAAAGTAACTGGACTGTCTACATTTTTATTTTACTCACAATGTCGCGTTAAAAGATAAGGTTCGAATGGATCAAAAGCTAACAAAAAAAATCAAGTTTTTAGATAAGCAATAATATAATTATAAAATTGACTTTCTAAATTGATTTAATGCAAGATACTGGCAGCTCAACACTACCAAATAAATTCATACTGAACCTCATTTGAGTGATGTAAGTAACTTCATTCAATGCTGGAACAGGTGCATCAGTAATAAGGGTGGTTCAACATGACAAGATTACGTAATCCTTATAAAATGGGAACAGAAATAACTGAACAAGCCTTCCTTAAAAATATGCACCAAATATGGTGCAAGAACCTTCCACAGAGAGGATGAAGAACCCACAAGAACTTACAAATTAAACTTTCAACTGGTGTCCACCTTCTTGCTTAAGCTCGTGTAAGAAATAAAAATAATTTATTTACATTGTAAAGCTATAAGAAAAGAATTATGCACTTAATAAGCAATTTGAGTTTCAAATAAGCAACTAATGATCTGAATTCCCAATCCAGAATCTGATCATGATTTGACTGCTTCCTCTTCATCTTCAATATCCCAACTAAGATCCTCCTCCTCATCTTGGTCGATCACACCCAACCTCTTCCGCAAATCAGTCCTACTTGCGGACCCAGCAGCATCCCCTTTATTCTCATCATTGCTGTCAATATCCTCAATTTCATCCCAGCCAATGTCTTCTTCTCCAGGCATTGAAGGCTGGCTTGAAACAACTGAAATATCACTGTCTTTGCACGATCCACTGTTATCATTATCTGCCTTTGCTTCGGATGCCTCTTTCTCTTCACATTTGGCATCCAACTTATCCCCACTGCCACTTTCATGCTCAGGAATATTAGATGCCAAATTTTCTTTATATTTCCCCTCCTCCAACTTATCATCAACACCAGTTGTGGATTCAGGAGAAACACCCTGTCCACTGTCCTTTTCCTCTATATCCAAAGCCTTCTTCTCAGCTTGAATATTCTCACCACCCTTCCCATCATCCTCTTCCTCTATCTCTAAATCCTTCTTACCAGCCTGAACAGTCTCAACACCACCAACATCAGCAGAATTCCCCTCCTTCACCGATGAAACCCTACTGGTATTACCTAAAGGCTCATACCCATCATTGCCATCTTCATCGTCGTCATCATCAAAATCCCAGCTCAAATCCTCTTCCTCATTCCCGGAAATTGCACGCTTCACGAGCTTAGCTCTCGCATCCTCGGCTTGCTTCAGCTTGTGAAGCCTATAAAAATATCTGCTCCAGAAACTCTCATGATCGGTCCTACTAGGCACAACCTTCTCATAAATCTCCTCAACAATCCCATTCTCTTCAAACAAATCCCCAATCTCCTCCTCCTTCTTGTCCAACTCAAACCCTAATTTCCAGTCATTGAATTTATCTAAATCCTCAGGCTCCTCCAAATAGGTATTCACATCACACTGAAGTGCTCGCACCAGCGTATCAAACCTTCTATACCGTTTCAAATCCAAACCTCGATCACTACTATCACCACTCCACAGTTTCTTGACAACATTGCTATTGTTATCGTAATTGCTCGAATCGAGTGAATCGGAATCGAAATCAGAGGCTAAAAGAGAGTCCCTACCGTGAGAGATAATCTGCGCCGTCGAATTCCAAACGGTGCTGCCAATGTCGTCGATGGCTTGGCCAACGGACTCCAGCGACTCCTGCGCCACCGATGCACCGACGTCGAGCGACGCCGGGAGGTCCTTGACGGCGCGTGAGGCAGCTTCGCGGATCACCTCAGTCTCCTTCCTGAGGCCAGAGCCGAATTCCTCGATATCGCGACGGTAGTTCTCGAGGACGGACTCCGATTTGGAGGCGATGGTTTGGATGAGGTCGCCGAAGCTCCACACGGCGTCGGTCTGCGGTGGATCGGGGCTTTCCGATTCAGGTTGCGTCGATTCAGGTGGCGGCGATTCGGGTTCGTCGGCGAAGACGGACTTGAAAAAGTTCATGACGGTGTGGTTACGCAGTATTTGGAGGAAAGTGGAGAAGGTCTATGAATTGTGGATTTTGCGCATGGTGATCATGGTCGGTGGATGTGTATGTATGTATGGCGAGACAAGCATGGCATATGTGATACGATTTTGATTTATAGTGCGATGTGATATGATGCACATGAATGTAAATGGAATCGTATCATCGTCACATCAATCCAGTTATTCAGTTCAGATTTTCCTTCTTCTGCAATGCCATCTTCCATTTTAAACCACTCTTTTTTTACTTTTGGTGCAATCTCAACAAATCACTAACCACAATTTTTTTATATATATAAAATGCTTTTATCTTTAATTAATTTTACAATATGTTGATTATTTTGTTGTTTATATGAATTTGTTATAAAAAAAAGACTAAATAAAAATAAATGTGAGAATTTTATAAAACTAATGAATAAAAATAAAAATAAAAGCCAAGGTTGTTAATACAACAAGTTCGACAATTGTATTTCTTTAACAAAGAAATTCATAGTTGAACTTTGACTCGTTTATTTAATTGAATTTAATTAAAATTTTGAGTTTGACTTACTTATAGTTAGCATAATTTGAAAGATTATGTTAGTTTTTAATTTTATTTTAAGGATTACATCAAACATTGATACTTGTGAAAACACTCTTTTTAAAGAACACGTGTTCCTGTAACAACCCAGGTTGAGATCTTAAATTTTTTAACCTCTTTAAGAACTAGAGATAGAAATGGTCTTAATAAGCTAAAGTGAAAATATCATTTTTAAATTGTTATTACTATAGACGATATGTAACGAAACATATCCAAATAGTGTTTGTGCATATGGTTTTTTAACGAATGTGAGGATTTTTTTTCACCAAATGGAGCAAGAGAATCAGAAGCAACAACTGCAGCTTCTACGAATCACGATGATTCTAAAAATTGTGTGAAAATGAACTTAACAGTGTGATCATACGATGGAAGAAAACAAAGAACAAAAAAAGAACCTGACTTTAAAAATAGAAAGAAAGAAAAAATTGTTTCTGGGTACCAAATTTCTCTTTCTTCTTCTAGCATGTTTGGTATAGTGGTAGAAACATGATTTTTCATATCAAATTTGCACTGTATTTGTAAACAAAAATAAATCTCATTCGATAAAAACTGTGATGTACCACCACACAAGGGTGTTAGATTTTGTAAAAAGAACTGAAAATGATAAGAATGTCAACAAATCAGCAAAAAATTACAGTCAATCAACGCCAATGGCATCTTCACCAAATAACTATACCAGCATCAGGGTTCCATAATTTTAATTCAGCTTGTATTACAAACATGTTTTTGGTGTCTTGTCCACATAAAAACTCACAGGACTTTTCAGCAGATAAGTTGCTTACATACATACAGCAGCATGAAATTCTTGCATCAAATTAGCTTTGGATATACACGTCACAAAAAGACTTGTTACAAAATCACACACAGCTGCTGTAGGGAAGTATAACTTAGCATGATAATCTTTCAATTTCCTTGATGATAAACTCTTTTTCCTCCTCAAATTGCTCATCTTCCGAACCTGAAAAAGGTGACAGAACAGATATTAATGACATCCAAGAGAAATTTGTAATTTAAGTGTTCAGAAACTGAATAGAAATTCAGGACAACATAGTGTAATCACAGGTTTCAAATCAAGCAGTTACTGAAAGTATCGTAACCTTTTCCTGGGGACAGATTATGAAGCAATTCTAGGAGCTTTTCCTGGTTCTTCGCCAAAATAAGTTTTACTTCTCGAGGCTTATTGGGATTAGCAACGAAAACCTGGATAAACATATGAGAAATATAAACAAATATAGATTATCATCTCCACAACAAAATGTTATGCAGTAGGATGTATTTCTTTAGAAAAAAGATAAATAAAACCCTTAACATCAAAAGTATAGATGTCCAGAAATTAAAACATGTTAAAAGAAGTGCCTGAAGAAATCTTCAGGAACTTTCTGCATATTAACAAATTATGATGCGGAGATTTATTCTACCTCAAATATTGAAAAGAGATTTCTGTTAGAATGTTTACAAAATTGATTTTGGTTAAAAATTGATTCTGAAGTGCAGTGATTTATGTTAGAATGTTATTTCCCTCAAAGCAGGTTTGTTATGCAATTGTGTAAATTTTTCAACGAACACAAAAGCTACGTTTATTACCTCCACTCAAACCAAGGTTTAAAGGTAAAATCAATTTTACACAACAACTAAACATTTGTATCTTAATAAAATCACCTCTTACTGGAGGCAAAATCAACTTCAATACTTCCAACCATAAAACCAAACACACTAAAGATTTGCCACTGGAGGAAACCAATCGCAAACAAAATTAGTTTTAGAAAACCTAGCTGGACTGTTAATAGCAGGAAATGTAACATATTTTTCCCTTTCAACATTTGTCAAGTAATAATGTCACGATGTCCTCTTCACTTCTTTTCCAAAGCATATGACCCAAGAAAAAAACCTTACTTTCCTCGCCTGACTATTAATAAACCCAAAGGATAGGAAATCTGAGAGCAGGAATGATCTCAAAGGATAAACTCACGATTGTCTTGTTCAAAGATTCATTTATTTGTAAAAAGTTGGTCAATCAATTAAAGCAAAGCAAAAATACATAACATACTGTTAAACAAGAAACCAATGAACTTCCATACATGGAAGTCACCTTTGTCAACAAGATTAAATGCATTACAACAATTTTATATATATAATCTTCCATTTACCAAATTCCCAACTCATGGATACAAAAATGATAAATACAAAACTACTCCAGTGCTCTAAGGGTGCCAAACTTTGCAAAGAGGGTTGAATAACCCCCTTTATGATATATATTAGGAGGCCTGATCTGGTTTTGATTACTTTTTATACATCCACAAAGGAAAGCTCATTTTAAAAGCATGAAAGGATATTTCACCTTGAAAATGTGGAAGGCTGATAACTGAATGTTTTTACTTGAATCCTGTCCAACCCAAAATATAGGAAATAAACAGTTAACAGAAGATACGAAGATAAGGGAAAAACAAAATCACTGATTTTCATGGAAACTGGAAAGAACATGCCTAGTATAGCTACAGATGGTCATCATTGCATTTAAGATTAATAGTAGCACAGCAGCTGTTTGGCATGCCAAGCATGTAGGGTACAATAACAACCACAACCACGTTTTATTCTAATAGGTGAAGTCAGCTTCATGAATCAATTGACACCATTTGACTCCTACGGTTAGACCTATTTTTGTGTTTAATGGTCCCCCCAACCATCAAATCTCCATCTACCATTTTAAATGAACTGTACTCCATTTAGTCCTCTTTTCTCACTGAACCTTTATTGGTCTTCTTTTTACATGAACCAAACCACCTTTAGAAAAAATTTATCACCTTCTCCTAAATAGGTGTTAGTTCAACATTCTCTTGGATACATTCCTATCTGCATTACCCCCACCTTTTTATTTTATAGACACTCCATTGCCAAACATTCATTACATCCATAAGCCCTAATATTTGTGACTTCTGGTGGTAGTGGTGTACTAGTGTCTATCTCAATTGTCACACTAATAATATTACATATAACCAAACTGACCAGATGTTGTTAATCAACTATGAAATCGTCTTAAAATCCATAAATTAGCATAAGAAAATGTATTTGAACAGTGTTTTCCGACCTGATAAATCAATTTAGAAAAACATACAGTCGGAAATTGGAACTAAGGAAATTAAATGTAAATGTAAACATAAAACAGAACAAGGAGATGCTATAAATGCAATAAATTACTCTCCATTATATGAGCAGATTACAGTTAACAGAGAAACCAAGCTATACAAACAAATACAACACTTCACAAAGACAAGGAAAATGTTCAGCAATGCAAAGCATGCTGCATTTATAAGGAATATCATAGCAAGTAGACACATTAATTGTGTATCATGTGAGCATTCCCATTAGTCATGGGTAAAATAGAGAATATCACACAATTAGACAGGGTTATGAGAAGTTATACCCTCAACAATGTCATCATGACTTTCAAGTAACGAACTTCTAAGATGTATCGCTTCATTATCTGAGAGTTAGGAGATTCCAAAAGAAATTCCGAAAGAAGCTAAAACCCATAGAGATTTAATTGTTAAAATCACGTAAATAAAATATGATCAGGAAACCAAACCATTAAAAAGTGATGCAAGAACAAACCTTCAAAGACTGCCTCCTTGTGACATAATTAGGAGATGTCAAAAGTTTCTCGTATAGATCAAAGAACTGGGAACAAAAAAGTCCTATTAGGAAAGTTGAAATGTAATACGGGAAATAAAGTCAAATTTGCAATATGCACCGTGCGCATGTTCAACTACGAGAATATGAACACCTAACTACATCATAGAGAACAGGTAATGGGTTGATTTTATTTTCTAAGAGATTTGACTTCCTGGGTATAAATACCATATATGAACACACAATTTTTCTCTAGCAGCACTGCAGTGCTGCCAAGATATGTTCAAATCAGATAAATATGTCAAGCATGAAACAAACCTCATCATAGTGAGCTGTCAAAAATTCAGAGACCACATTTACATGCTTAGTGAGAAGATCCTGCAAAAGCATACCAATAGGGAAGTATGAGGAAGTGCCATGTAGAACTTTACAATCATTAGTAAAGGGAATTAAAATGAGGGACAATTCTGTTCTTACCTTAAAGGTAGAAAATGCATCAGATGCAACATCAAAGTTAGGCAACTCTACAAATTTAAAGAACAACACAAAACTAGCAGATTCCAATATGTATCTGAAAACACTCAAAAAATACACAAGGTTAAAACAGTGTGATTGACTAGCCTTCTTCATAGACTGTAACACTACCATCACACAAAATACACATTGATAGTGAAAATCTTCTATTAATTTTTACTTCTAAAACACCTTAATTCCCTACTATTTTAACAGTTGAATTTCATCATCGTCAAGACCAAACTCAAGAAATCATCCCAATGTTGTAATCTCCTTAAGACAATAATGTAAATATGGAATTACGAACAATAGAAACCCATAGTCATCTTGGAGCAAGGAATGACAACAATACTTGTTGTGATGATGTAGAAAAGTCTATGTTTTCCTTCCTATAATATAAAAAATATCTTATTCATTCCACTTCTTTTAAGCCCATTAAAGCAATCCTTTAGCAAAAATGTACATCAAAATCTTGGCATGATCAATCTGAGCACGCAACAAACATAAAGATATCAGAAATGGAAAATAACAAGCAGAAAATTAGGAAGTAGACTAAACAATGACAGCCCAAGATATCTTACCTTCCAAGTGATGGAAATTTGATGCACTCCCGCAACATTATGCCACAGCTCAAGGCAATATCTTTGTTATCATAGCTGTTTGGAAACAGATACAGAGATGTTTTGAGCAACACGTTTAAATTTATCACATTTGAGAAGATTGATCACATACAAATATACAATTATTTAATTATATGGCCAGTGAAACTAAATGTGTTTCAGATTGCTGTAAGATATCCCAGAAAAAATCTGCTTGATACTATAATTGATTTTAAAAGAACTCATTTTACATTTATCAATTAGAAAGTTGTAGGCAAAATTGTTTTTGTTTAATGAAAGGGAAACAATCATAGAATAACTGGCAATGTTATGTCCCAATTGAGAAATCCTCAATGGATAATGTGATCAAAGCATATGATTAAGAGAGAATAAATAATGCAAAAATCAGAAGTAGGTTTTATCTGCTTTTGCCTATGACTATTTTTGTAAACAAAAAGTGAAAACATTTAAACAACTCTTTAAAAGGGAATGGAAAATCAACCTTGGGCATATCAAAGTGATTGTGGGATTCCAATATACATTTCCAAACCAATATTTTACAATAGCAATAAAATTTGTTTTATCATTGATTTCACATCTAAGGTCATTGAGGTTCGGTTCTGTACATTTCGAAATATCATTTCGAAATGCTTTCACAGAAGAAATACATTTATTAATGTATCAATGTTATAATTACAATAATGTGGTAAATTGCCAACTAATACTAAAACTACAGAAAGCAATAGACTAACAATAGTGACAAAAAAGTCACCAATTTGTTGACAGAATCTTTCAACATAGAACAAATTCATTATTCTATCAGATATCAACTGCAAGGTTTTAAATGGTGCACTATAGCAGCTTAGCAGTGTGGAGTGGTCCTGCCCGCTACAGGGGCTGCCATGACGGAGTGGTTTACTGTAGCAAACCAAATAGCAGGCTGAATACCACTGTAGCAGAGGCAATGCGGCACCAATTTTGATTCCAAAAAAGTCCCTGAATATAGACATTATGGCTTTTTGGGATTTCAATTTACAACTGTAATTGTAGTGATGATTAATTATTCCTACCTAGGAATTAGGAAACTTGTATTTGACTTTTGTTGACATTTACTTGTTTGTTTTGTTTAAGGCACCTATGACTTTTTATTGTCAAATATGAATGTCATTAATTTTGAATAGATTTTATCAGTTTTAAGAATTTATATGCATATGTTTTTGTTACATAAACAATATACAAAATTTCACATAGTATCCATCTCACTGTAGTGTTTTTGGGCCAGTTGTTGTGCACCAATACCCAAGGTTTAAAACACTATAATAAACTCTATATTAAAAATATTAGAGATATATAATATTATAATTTTCTCAGAATGAACTGCCCACAAAGAGTTTCCCATTACTCTAGGCATTTATTTTCAACTCTTTAAAATTTGCAATAATTTTAAGCCATAAACTGCAAGATAGGGTAGCTTCTTTCTTGTGATATTAGTTTCACCACCTAAAATAATTTTCAAATGTAAGCCTTCTCCAACTTTTTCCACAATCATATATTGAAAAAAAAAATCAAATTCTATCCTTTTCAATTGGGCTTAGAGCATCAGTTTCAGTTTTCCATCATGAATACAACTAGAAAAGGTGACGCCCACAATGGAAACAAGTGAGAAGGAATGGAACAAAAAGGAGTGCATGGTTGGCAGGAAAAAAGGTGCAGCAGTAAAAAACTTACCATACAACAAGAAAGTCTAGTAACTCAATGTGTTGTTCAATGTATTCTACACAGCAAGAATTGGACTCAACTTTATGTTTCAATAATATTGACCAACAGTGGACTAAATCCTTTCTGGCCTGTATCAAAATTCACACACCAATGATGAGCAACCAGATAAGACAACTGCACACACTAGAGCTTGGAATCGATCTGAACTTACTTCCCATTCTAGTACAGGCAGCTTGTGAATTAGAAGAGTAAGAACATCCTCCTTGCAGATTTCCTCCACTAACTGTGAAACCTGATCCAAATTTGGTTCTGACTCTCCATCTCCAGAAAGCATCGTTCTCATTGTTGCAAAATTCTTTTCAACTTCCTCTAAAGCCTACAATGAAGCATGAAAGGCATCAGTGATCAGTAACCACTAACAGGTAACTGTAACTAAAAGAAAGGCTGGATAAATCTAGAGGAATTTCTTTCTTCATTTTGCTTCTCTAAAGAAAAAATGTCAATCTCAAATGGGAACAATTTGAAGCATGTCTAAGATAAAATAAAAAACACTGAGGATGTGAATTCTCTGACACAATCGTCTTAGATTATTCAGAGTTTAAAAATCAGATTGTATTTCATTTTTTACTTTAAAGATTAACCTTGCTTATTTTGTTGATGCTATATCATGCAACCATTATATGTACCATTAGCAGACAAACTTAATGCTCTGTAGCTTCTTTTACTCTCTAAAAAGTTTTCAATTATTGCGACAAATGTGTGTATTTTCAACAGACACTGCTCCCTCTCAGTAAAATACTGACACATTAATTTGAGCCTCATGCACCCTTAAGGCCCAAAGTCGTTGCTGTTAAGTAACTGTTATACCATAATGCCATAATGTGGCATTTTTTTATTCCTCCGCCACGGGCAATTTGTGAAGGGATGCTGCAATAGCCTGTTTATATGATGGACTTTTGGCCTCCTTTCCTCTTCCATTGATAACTTCTTTTAAGGCTGAAAGGCTTTGTAGCTCCAGGTAATTCCATCAGCGAACAACCTGTAGGCCTCTGTTATCAGTGTTTGTTAATTGCCGAGTGGTTAACGATTGGCTATCAAACGACTTGGCAATTAGGCGTAAGAGGAGACAGGAACTGGTCGCACGCACAATGTTGTAACAGCTTGCTTCTCACGTGAATGACTTAACCTTCAATGGAACCTAAGGCATAGGCAGGACTACTGGAATGAACTTTCAATAGACAATCTTCAGAGTACAGAAGGAGGAAATGAACCAATTTCCATCAGGAAAATTTTCATGAGTTAAAATAAGAGTGCTCCCCTCCATCAGGGAAACGCATAAACACACTTCAACGAATTGATCACTTGTAAGTTGGAATCTCTTCTGTAAAGTACAATTCCGTCACAATTGTTCCTAGAAGAAAACCACTCATGTAACAGGTTACAAACACAAATGACTAGTTTTCAAGTAAAAGGAAATATTTTTTAAAGAACAAAAACACACTACACAATTTGCAGAAGCCGTTATGAGAATTTTAAGACCTGCCCACGATTCAAGAACGGAAATTTAAGTGAGAAATCCAAGACCCAGATAGAACATTGAAACCATGGATCAAAAGGGTGGTAATTACGCGAGTGAATCTAACGAGGGGCAAGTAGGTGAAGAAGAAATCAAGAACCTTACCTTCTCAAGGGCTTTAACTTCAACAACGGTTTTGGTATCGAGGGCCATGAGGCTCTCCTTGATGGACTTGGCCACCTCCTGCGGCGTTTTAGGCCTCAAAGCCTTGAAAAACGAGAACGACATGGTGATTGATGATCCTTTCTCTCTCTCTCGGTTGATGTTGGGATGGTAAAGAAAATGTTGCTGCTGATGCAGTGTTTCCTCTTCTTCCTCTTTTGAACCTTCTTCTCTTTTCGATTTCAACTACTCATCATCGTGATTATGATTTATGAGTCATCATCACCAACAATATTGAACTCGATCATCGCAGAGAGAGAGAGAGAGAGAGAGAGAGAGAGAGAGAGAGAGAGAGAGAGAGAGAGAGAGAGAGAGAGAGAGAGAGAGAGAGAGAGAGAGAGAGAGAGAGAGAGA
>Ga0123342_1002022_pt1 | contig 33973 bp, 14 predicted proteins | sample Turbeawhitnodule_FD_89960 | JGI IMG/M metagenome (GOLD analysis project Ga0123342, IMG submission 89960) | Root nodule microbial communities of legume samples collected from Mexico - Turtle bean Mexico white nodule | ecosystem: Host-associated > Plants > Roots > Nodule | place: Mexico: Nepantla... | reverse complement strand
ATCCATTGCACACATATAACATTTAAATTTATTTAAGTTACTAATCAAAAGTTTTATCTAACTTTTTTTTTCTTAAGCCAAATAAAACATTTTTAGATAAAATTGACTCTCTATTTTTAAATACATCCATTACATTTTGAATTAATTAATTACTTCATATTAAATTTATATTCTTAAATTTATGTATATTTTATATAATATTTAAAAAATTTAAATACACATTTTTTTTACTATTTTTTACTCAATTATTATTTTTCTACATGTTTTCAAATCTTTATAAACCTTTTAAGATAACTTCTTTTAAATAATTTCAAAATTAAACACTTCATCAATTTAATAAATTTAATTTAACTAATTTATAGTATAATTTCAAAAATAAAATATTTATGACAATAAATAAATCAAATAAATTTAAAATAAATAATCTTTAAAATAATAAAATATTTTATATAACATTTAAATAATTTAAAAATACATCTTTTCTTTTCCTCAATTAATTTTAAATCAAAAACTTAATAAATTTAATTTAACTAACTTATATTAAAAATTTAAAAATTTAAAAATTAAATAATTAAATAATTAAATAATTTATTATAATATTAAAGAAATAATTTTAAAATAAATACAATAAATAATTAAATATTAAAATATTTTTTATAATGTTATACATTAAATAAATTTAAAAACCTAATATATAAACATGCGTGGGCCGTGGCCGACGTAAGCCGACGCATACATTAAACTATGCGTGGACCGCGACCGACGCAAAATGATTTTTTTTTTTAAAAAAAATTAAATCTGTTTTGCGTCGATTGTCCTCAAAATTAAGTTTGCGTGGGTTTTACGTCTGTTTAGCCGACGATATTCGCGTTCACAGTTGGCCCACGCAAATATTTGACAGCTAAATCCTCATTTTCTTGTAGTGATAATATTAAAAATATTATTATAATATAAATAAATTATAAAATCATAACCACAATCATAAATAATAATAAAAATAATAATAATCATAACTAATAGGTATACATATTATTAATATTATAAAATTTATAATACTAATATAATAATATAAATATTATTAGTATTATATATTAATAATATGAATAATATTATTAATTATAATATTAATAGTATTAGTAATATTAATATTAATAATATAAATAAAAATATTAATATCATTAATATTATTTATAGTATTAATAATATTAACAATATTTATAATATTTAATAATACTAATAATATTTAATAATATTAATAATATTTAATAATAACTATACCTATCTGGTGCTACTTCCCCCCAAAGAAAACTAAATATAAAAGTTCAGAGCTTTTATGGCTCTGATACCAAATATAATTCAGTATCATATTCACTATCATATGGATCATAATAAAAGAAGTAATAGAAGAAGTAATCATGAAGCATGAAATGGAAGAACTTAACTTAATAAATGAATAAGAGATATTGTATTGGAAAAAACTAGAAGAAGATTGTAAAAGACATACTGAAATCATGAAGAAAGTTGTTCAAAAACAAGTTTATTTCATAAAATTTCACACAAGCTTCGATAATACTCACTACTCAATTCTGTCATTCTCATCTTGAAGGGCTTCCTTATATAGGCACACTATATTACATACGACAACGAGTGCTACATTATTGTTCAGACAAACAAACATTCATATTCAAATTTGAAATAATTATTATCTTGAAGAATCTTCTGGTCAATGTTGTTTTCTTTAAAAGTCTTCTGACTTCAGTCACGTCTACTGTTACTAGATGCTCCTTCACTATCGTCGGATGCTCCTTCTACTGTTTTTTATTTGCCTGAGCGAGTTGGACAAAAACCAGTCTAACGTCTTTAGAGTGATCTCGCCTAGACGTAACTGAGCTTGCTTGGACGAGATCCTCTGGCAACTTTTAGCTTAGACGAATTGGGACGAGTGTTTACAGCTTTCAAGCTTTATCTTTTATATAGTTGTTGTTGCAATGCTTCCATAACATAGCATGAGAGACATATTGATAATGGATATTTGAATAAGATATAAGGATCAAACTATGATTTGCCATTTCAAAATTATTTATAAGTCTCTCTTAAGATGTGAAAGCTTCGAAAACTAAGTTGTGGAAGGAGCAAGAAAAATAGGATAAAAGAAAGAGAGAGAAATAGAATAGACATAATAAATAAGTGTGGCAAAGGCTTGAATACAAGAACACGGTAAGGTCCAAAATGGAATAGATGACAATATATATATGCATTCATATTGGGGAGGATGGGCTAGTAACAAATGTGGGTATGTATTGTCATCTAGTCAAGAAATCAATGAAGAAAACATTGAGTAAACACAATATTTGATAAAACATGAGAAATTCCTAATACATTACAATAAAATCATGAAATATAAACTAATTTTAGAAAAATAATAATAATTAGTTGTTATAGTAACTAAATTAGAGACATTTTAAAAATTAAAAAGAAATTGGTATTTAAATTAGTTTATATTATTGTTAAATAGTTTCTAAATTAGTATCTAATTAGCTATCAAAGTTTTAACTACTAATTATTTGGATTCTAAATTTGGTAACAAAAACCTTGATTGCTAATTAGATACCAATTTAGAAACCATTTAATAATAATAGAAACTAATTTAGAAACCAAAAATATTTTTAGTCTCTTAAATAATTTCTAATTTAGTTATAGCAACTAATTATTTTTTGTCTCTAAAATTGGTTTCTATTTCATGATTTTCTTGTAGTGATAAATCTTAGATAAAGTTTTATTTTTGAAGAAGAATGGTTGAGTTTAGGTGATACATATATTGTTAATTCATATATAGGTTTGAAACCTAAAGATGCAGTTTATAGTTTTGGATGATTAATAATTTTTTATATTTTATTAGTATAATTTCTTCAGCACATTTTTATACAAAAACTCTCTCTCTCTCTCTCTATATATATATATATATATATTAATAATAACAATAATAATAATAATAGATTTGTTGCTCATAAAGAAAACTATAAATGTATAGGTGCCAAATTCGGACACTAAAGATATTGTTTTATTATGTATCTTCAAGATAGAGAAAGTGTATGACAATGACTTTATCACCACTATATGTTTTTATGGCCGTTCCATTTTTTGTGTGAAGAAATCTACGTGTTAATTAATAAACTTAGCTAATTATAATTTGGACAAAAACTTATATATATATATATATTCAACAATAAGTTAAATAAGTTAAATTAAAATAAAACACTTTAAAGATATCTATATTTCTTAGCTAAAGCTAAAACCTACATAAAAGTATTTATATAAATTATTTGGCACACCTCAACTTTCTTGAAAAAGTAATAGTTTAAATTTATTAGACAATAATATATATATTCAATCACCGATATGAAGTAAAAAAGGGAATACAAGTCACATTTTTCATTGTTAAGTTTAAAGTTTGTGTGTATATTTATGTTCCTCACACTTGTTTTTGGGTCCGTAAGAATTAAAATTGATGGGTGCAGCGTTGGCGTGATCCCCTGTGAATAGCGTGGAACATGATTAGTTATATTTTCCATTAAGTTATGATACGAAGTTCTTGAAATTTGAAGTTGAACATGTTTAGTATTAGTGAAGAGCGTGATTATGCTAGTTCCAAAGAGACCTTCTCAATCAACACTTTCTCTAAAATTCTCCTACATTTTTCATCACAGATATATATTAAATTTTTAATGTAAAATAAGTAAACTTTAAAATCTTCAATTATATAAAAATTATGATGAGACTTACCGAGTAATAAAATTTAATACAGCCCCCAAAATGGATGGCATGTGTGAGAAACATTCATACAAACAGTGAACAAAGAACAAGTCAATGATTAGGCCTTTATCTTAATTAATTACCACTTTCCAATCATTTCCCTTCCTTCTCTCTCATGCTACCCAATTTCGAATCAAAAAAAATAAAAATCGACTTTCTATAGATTACGGTTCAGTTTAGATTCAATTTTTTAAACTCATCCATGTATGACCTAATCAAAATATTGTCATTTGAGAAATGATATTGAAATTCAATAAAAACAGTATGCGTAAATTTTAAATTTTAATTTTCATATAATCAATTTTACTTCAAATTTGGTAATAAACCACACAAAACTGTATAAATCTATTCTAAAAATAGTTATTGAAATTATATAAAAGTTTTTTTTTTCTCTAAATGGTTAATATATTTATTTATTTATTCAAAAAAAAAGTTTGGTCTAATATAAATCAAATTCAAATAGCCTACTCGCATTAATTTGCAACTCGAATAATTTATATCTACTACTAACTTGATGAATCAAAATAGTAATTTCAAGAAATTCAATTTAAATTAAGTCGGATTGGTCATGCTGAATCTAAATTCAAACCATTCAAACCTTAAATTTATATATATAAAAAATAACTTTAAAGTCATTTACAAAGTTATTATTAATTGTTTGACTATGTACATGTTTATTCTATCCTTACATACAGTGAAAATAAATTATAAATTGATATATTTGATTATAGAATTGTCAAAAGTAATATTTTTTGGAAAATTTTTTTAGCTAAACGTTGTGAATAAAACAAATATCTTCTTAAGAAATAGAACCTCCAGAAACAAATATATATTGGTTTTTTATCTGTTGTAAAGAGAGTTTCTTTTGTTTTACACAGTCCGAGCATTTCAAATATTCTGTATATATATCGATAAAAAGTATTCCATATATATATATATAATATTTATGGTAAAAAAACTCAAAAACAAATATTACTGGTCTCTTTATTAAAAGAACCGTTTGTCAATTGATTCACTATATATTGTATATTACTCTATTATTGTAATTTATTAAGTACAGTTTATAAAAATAATTTAATAAACTACAAATTTACTAAATAATGCCAATGACACTGATTCATGAATATGCTAGATATGAATGGAAAGGCATTGTAACCACAACTGAATTAGGGTTCTGAAGATGACTTCATCTAAATGGATGGATTGTAATTATTTGAGTAAAGTTTCTTTTACACTAAGAATAAAAAACAATGAATTTACAACAGTATTTATTCATATGAAACACAAATCCTTTACATAAAAAATGGTGATTTCTGAGCTGTTCTATACATTTAGTGATGCAGATAAGTATCTATATACGCAAGGCTTTGCCACCATGAATGGATCTCATGGTTAAACAAGTAGCCTCTGGAATAGTCTCGAGCACAGGCATCCACAATCCATGACGCCATTCACGATCTCTGGCCTTTATTAAGCGAAGCAGAACTAGTTCTGCAGAACTTCTCCCTACTTGCTTCTTCTTACAAACCTGTTGTGGCTTCTCCAACAGTTCAGCCAGCTCTTTCTTTGAAATCATTATCTTCACCTTCCCATTCGCATCAGGAGAAGCTCTCGCCGCCTCCATAAGCTTCTCCTTCTGCACTTTCCCTAAACTCAACACATTACCACCGTTTTCGTCAATCACTTTTCTTGGGCTGCTCTTCTTCGATGTCAAATCACTCCAGTCCTCTCCGTCCCACTCCATTGATGATGCCGGCTTGCAACAGTTTCCCATGTTTTCACAGATTATTATCAGATTGATTGTGATGATTGAGAGATTGACGAGGTTGAAGCTGATTCCATTTGATAGTTCTCTATATATAGGGATATGGGTGGGGCATGTTTTTCTTTCTACTCTTTCATTCTCATCACACCTCAACGTGGTCGCATTCTAAGTCATTGTAGCACAAAGGTGGCTTCCTTGACCAAATAGTACAATTCTAATCATCACGTGTATGGCGTGTACGTACGACTAAGCTTTCAACCCCGTTTCGTTTAATCTTAACCGTTTTTACTAACAAACTGACCCTCAACTTACTCATCAAATCATGGAATTCGAATCTTTGAACTTTAATTAATTACTGTCACTGTTGGATATTAATCATAGGGGTCACCTTTGAATAAACAGAATGTTCCGCTTTATTACTTAATTAAATTCGTATTGGAAGTCAACATTTCAAGCTGCTTACAAAAACGAAATACTTTTTCTCTGTTTTTTTTTTCTCTCCTCTTAGCTGTAGAAAGAAATCTTTAACAAACTATAAAGAATGGCAAAATTAATATTTCTTCTTATAATATTATTATGACCTACCAAAATTATATTCATCACGGATTCTTAGAAAAAAAACTATCCTTTTTTACCGGCAAATTTTAATATATGTAGATGCATATATGCACAAAGGAAAGGTGGCAATTAGGTTAATATTTTCACACTTCTTTTTTTATACTTGAATGATTGAAAATTTTCATACTTGCATCGTCCTCAGATGTCGTGATGTGCCACTTAATTTTCACGTAACCAAATTAAATGGAGGAGAATGGGTATGAGATTTAAAATGGAGAAGAAATAAAGTTGAGGGTGAAAAAGTACAAAAAGAATTATTAATTAGTAACATAAACAATGTTACTCTTAAAAGGGATGTACAATACACTTTCTCATGACTAGGTGATTCTCAAGGTTTTTTTTATTTTTTTATAGTGAGATCAACATACAGGTTTTTAAGGAATACAAACAACAATGGTAATAACAACTATTTTAAATATTTATAGTTTGTAAAAACATTTATTAATGTGTTGACTCTAACAGGAGGGTTATGATAGGAAAAGTACCTACAATGATAAATCTTATTAAAAGACGGGTAAATTTAATTAGCGTGATATGTTTGTTTGTGTTCGCAAGTAGAAGAATCTATGTATTATTTATTTTTTGGGTTGTGACATAGCTATGAAAGTTTGGAATTCTAGTCTTAGGTAGGCAATCAAGTTGTCCAACACAATAACTTTTATAATCATTTCGAACAATTTTATCTACCTCGGCTTAATAAAAAAGCAAAACCTAATGTGGAAGGCCATGTGGAACGTAATAGTATTAGAATTGTGTTGTCTTCAAACAATTGGTAGTTGATGCAAATTTTGCAGATGGCTCAACTTAGAACTTGACTATGGTTGAAGTGTAAAATCATAACACTCTCTTTTTATTCTCTTAACCCATTCTTGTGTTTAAAATCTCTCAAATAGGTCCCAGTTTTTATCTTGCTATATCATGATGGTTGGGGAAGGTTGTGTATCTGTTTTGATTATGCAGGTTATGATTGATAAATGAATGATCTGCAAACAAAAGAGGAGGCTTAAGGTATAGTAGGAGACCAAAGTATTTGGTTTATGCAGTGAAGGAAGCCACATTTTTTTTCCAGCAGTATAACTACATCATAGCTACATGAAGGTTAACGAGAATGGATTATGCAGTTGGGAGGCTACACACATACAAGGTTGCCAATGGAAAAAATATTTCTTAGAGGTTGTTGCTAAACAATTGAGCAACCTTGGAACATAACATGTCTTGGAACCACAAGTGCAAAACATGTCACTCGCTTGTATAATGGGGCTGCCATGAGACATTTTAATGATTGTTTTGCTTTTGTTTATGTTTGGAATGGTTTCAAAAGCATGGTATGCGGAGGGTAGTGGAGGTGTTTTGTGTGTGTAGGGTAAGATTTTATATGTATACCATATGTGAGGTTCTATTTTTTGGTTAAATGTAGTACACTCTTGTTCTGGTTTTATAAGAGTGTTATGGCTAGGTCTAGATAGTCTAACTATCTTTGTGCATAAGGATTGGAACACTCCTTCAGTGTTCCATGTTCATTTTAATTTATTAATTATTAGTCGATAAAAAAATGTAACCAAATTAAATGACTTTCGATACAAAGATTCCACACAAATCCACTGTTATCTTATGCATATAACTAATTACTAGGTCATAAGACCATAATCTCTCTAGTGTATAACTATTTAGAGAAAAAGCCTTCATGCACAATGAGAATTAAAGGTTAAAACTCACAATAAAAACAATAAAAGAATGTAAACTTAACATGATTTAATATCTCTTCCATGTAAACATCTTAATATTAATTTATTCTCTACCATTAATGATATTAAAATTATTCAAAATAAACTTGATAAAATCCTACATCCAATTACCTCCCTCATGGATAAGGTGGTAACCTCCTCTTTTTCAAGTGTAGCGATCAAGAACTTTATTTTATATACATCACTCAATCTATTAAAAGAGGAAACAAAGTGCAAGATTATATATTGAATACAAGGGAGAACCTAAAACTTAAACAATACTAAGTTTTTTACACTTCAAAGTTTCACATCACTTACCACTCGATGTTAAGAGTGGTTTCTATATTCTCTTAGAGATGTTTATTGGGTTGAATGACTTGATGATCAACCTCAATTCAATCTAAACATAGTAGATCAAATTCTTTTTGTGAACTCAAAGTGTCTCATTCTTGGACAGGTTGGGCATGGGTAACCCAAGATCTAATGTTTTTATCTATGTATCCTCCTTTTATCTCATAACATGATACATCAGTGTGTGAAATAAACCAAAATTCTTACAATCTTACCATTATCACATCTATTGTTCACCTTCATCATATTTGCCTCTATTGTTTTTCAAGTTGTCCATTTTTAGAGTTGTTACATCTTAATCAATAATGGATGAAATTTTTGTAACTTTTGGCATTAATCATATTGGTTACTGTAGTATTGTTTACTGCAAAATCTGGAAGTGAGGAACAGATTGCGAGGGTGGTACTGCTGAAAAATTTCTTTTCATAAGGAAACTAACATTGGATAGGGATTGTTAATGTCACTAAAGCTGCTATCTTTTTTTATTTTGTTATATTGGATTCATTAGCTTTTTTGAAATCATATATTGTTCAGACTGAGCATCACAAAGTTAGATTCTATGTTGCTGGAATTATCTTTGTTTGGATGGAAACTATCATGGTTAATCACTGTTAAGAATGAAGAAAATAAATATAGGATTAATATCCCTTGTGTAAAATACACACATAAGGGTCTTTATTTATAAATGAGAATAATAACATAATCAATAACATAATAACAGAATAATATAAATTATGGGCTAAGCTTGTTACATTCAACAATCACCTTGGAGTTTTTAGATTGTTTATATTGTTAGAATGTGTGGCCAAAACAAGAGGGGGATGAATTGTTTTCACAAGATTTTCGCAAAGATTGAAAGTAGAGTGAATTTTTTTGAAAAATCAACCAATTGATTTTTTGTTCAACTAGATAAAATTCCAGTTTTGTAATTCTTTACAAGCAAAAGTAATTAGTTGTTTTCTTGAAACAACATGTTGTTTATACTAGAAAACAATGAACAAATTGCAAAATAGTGTATAAGAGAAGGGATAGAGAGATCCACACAAAGAGGTTTATACTGATTCACTCTTAACCAAAACCTACATCCAAGCTAACCATTGAGAATTCACTATGCAATCAAATTTAGATCACAAAACACACTAAGAATGTTGACCTTGAATCCCTCAACAACACGCAACACTTCTTAGCCAAAACCACACCAAGAATGTTGATCTTGAACCCCTCAATAACACAACACTCTTTGGCAACACCTCAATTTCCAGAAACCCTTCTTGAAACTGATTTACACAGATTTACATTATTCAAGTAAAGTATATAGAATACACCTAGGTTTTACAAAGCAGTAGTACAAAAGAGTAGAAAACTCAGTTCCTATTTCACACACAAGCTATGATCCAAAGGCTCTTGATTCTCTTGAAAACGTTTTTAATAAGCTCTTTATCTTAGGTTCTTGAAAAAAATCATAAAACAGTCTTTATATAGACTCAATGAAGTGGTTAAAACTGTTAGATCATAAATCAAAAGCAATTTGAAACATTTAAAACAAATTTGGAACTCTTAACAAAATTCTGTTAGAAAAACAACAGATTGTTTTACAAAACAGCTAATTGAAATTATTTTTCTGTTAAGAATTTCATATAAAAAAAACTAGTTATTTTATCGAAATAACCAGTTGTTTCAGTTTTTTAGAAAAGAAAAAAATAAAGCAAAGCCTTTTCAAAACCTTTTGAAAACTACTAAGTGTTAAACAATATTGATTTGAAAAAAAAACTGACTAAAATTTCACAGCTTTTTAGAAAACACTTCTTTTAAAAGAGATAAAGAATCAAGTGAGCTTGGATCAATACAAAGTGTGAATTAACAATTCAAAAGCTACTAAACAACACACACAAACACAACAGCAGGTTCTTCAAGTCTTCAACTCATATTTGGAGGCATTAAAGCATCTTGTTCAACATATACATCCAACGATCTCTTGTTTTATGTATATGTATTTACAGAATACATCTTTGGGTGGTTCACGTGATTAATTGTATGGTCCTAGTTTGATTTTGGGTATGTTTTTTTTAAGGTTATACAAGAATCATAACCATTTTTGTGTAATAGGATTGGAACATCCCTAAAAGGATCCATATTTATTTATTTATTCTTTTTATGATTAAAAAAATCATATTTATGAAGACGTTTGACTTGAATATTATCTTTGTGGTAGAAATGATGTTTTGAAATAAATAATTCGACAAGTGATTTGAGATAGAATGTGAAGAATATTGTTCCTATTTCATATTTAGTTCTTTTAATAATTATTTTTCATTGTTATAATTTTTACTTTGGTTAGTTGTAGAATTTTTCAGTGTTCAAATATATTCTTAAACATGAATGGGGATATGCTAAAGATTATATTGAATCCTTCAATTATAGTTAATGAATTGTATTTAACTAAAACAAAATGTCATGAAGATGCATTTGTGTTGGAGAGGAGAAGACACTATGGTAGGTGGGTGGTGACATACTTCAATTTTTGTGGCACCATAACAATAGGAGATTCTTGGCGTACAATATATTTTAACAATAATATTTCTTTTTATTCTTTACTCAGACGGTACTATCATATTTTTAGACTCTTGTTGGAATAAGAAACTAATCTATACTTAGTTGGCTTAGGGAAGGAAAGGAGATTTATGTAGGAGCCATGGTTGAGTTTTGCAACATGGAACGAAAGGAAGCTCGATATATGAAGCAAAATAAGTATTGTTTGGAGTTTCAAGTTACAAAAAACAACCTGTCAATGCGGAAGATGTCCTACAGAAGAGGGAAGTTGTGAGTAAGACTTATGCATATGTGTAAAGTTGTCTAGTCTCAAATGTTCATTCCCAATCTGGACCGAAATTAACACTTGTAATTGTTGAAAATGTCTAAGGTATGCTTTGGATTCATGTTCTAGAGAGATGTTGTTGAACATAAAAATATAAAGAGTCAAGGTTTTCAAAATGTACACCGACAAGACACAGTGATTTTTTTGGCATAATGTAGGATGTGCGGTGTTAAATGGGGTAAAGGGCCTCGATATGTTTTATTATTGTCATGGATTTTATGTTTGGTACACGTTACCAATCATGTGCGTCTAATCTTTGAAGATTTGTTTCTTTGATCATTTTGGATCTTATTGGAGTTTTATGCAGGAATTTTGTGGAACTTTGTGTAATTTTGTGTACAATGATTGAAACATCACTTAAATACTTTTATTTATTAATTTTTTATTTGCCGATAAAAAAACTTGATAATTTATATCCTTATATAAATACATTAAATATTATTACTAATTTTTTTTAATAATTTCTAATTGTGCTCTGACATCTACACATGTAAAAAAAAATGTTTACATTGTCTACCAGTAACTTTAGAAAAGTATGAAAAAAATTATTAAAGAAAACAAAGAATCTACTACATATGTGTTTCTAGAAAATAAAAGTGATATTTTCCGGTAATCACCGTATGTTACATTAATTATTTAAATATAAAAAATATAAGAAAAATAAGTTTTAATAAATATATAAAAAGTAATTTATGAAAAATAATCATCTTATCTCATAACCTATATATATATATATATATAAAGAAAAATTTGTCACGAAATTACTATGCTCAAAACTTGAGATCTAAAAAGTATTTTAAATTTGAAAGTTAAAGTCTTCTCTTAATTTCAAACTATTACTATGCATTCAAGTTTGTTTATTTGCATCATATTATTCGAGAGTTTGCCTAAATTATATATTATTCTACAATATGTTAAAATTACATTATCATTTTTTTCAGAAAATTTAATAAAAATATATGTATATTGACTTTAAAATAAATTATCATGTTAAGATTTTAATGAATTTCAAATTATGAACTTAAAAGTCATATCTAAATATAATTATTTGAACTATTAATTTCTAATATACGTGAAATTTAGCATTTTCTTATTAAAAAATTATACTATACTTTATTAAGAAAATAACATTTACAAAGATATAATTCTATGAACTATATAGCCGAAATTCACAAGAAAAATAAGCGAACTCGACCTAATAACAAAGATTTGAAGTACATAGATTCTATGTTCATACCTTAGTACCACCGTTTTACAACATTAAAAAAAACTCCATTTCTTCTTCCTCTAACTTCTAAATCTCTATAAAGGGATTTCGAATATTATATAATGGAAAAATTAACATGGAGAGGAAATAAAAAAAAAATGCTCATTCTCATTAAAATAGACTTTTTTTGTGACATACATATATATGTTTTCACAAAGAATTTTTCCTTCAGTGATGATATTTTGAATAAGTCTGCCTCTATACATATTATTCTCTTCTTGGGAGAGTGTGTAATTTATTGGAGTACAAATTAAAATTTGAATAAGAATAATTTTACAAGCTTCAAATTTTATCAAATATGGTTAACAACCAGATTCAACAAATCTTGATCTCAATATAAATGGATATAGTAGCCACAACAGGAATTTACCTGTAAGGAGAATTAGGGTTTAGAACCCTATATATCTAAAACCGATTCTAATTTATTGATATGATATACAAATCTGGCAAACTCTATCCTACTATTGTACATGAAAAATATTGGATTCTTACTGTTCTATACAATTACTGATGCAAATAACCTTTTGAATACACAAAACCATTGAGCAGCATGATCTGATCTTGAATCAACTAACCTCAGGAATACTCTCTAACACGGGTCTCCACAACTCGTGACGAGAATCCTGATGATATCTTGCTTTTATCAAGCGAAGCAGAACTAGTTCTGCAGAACTTCTCCCTACTTGCTTCTTACAAACCTGTTGTGGCTTCTCCAACAGTTCAGCCAGCTCTTTCTTTGAAATCATTATCTTCACCTTCCCATTCGCATTAGGAGAAGCTTTTAGTGCTCCCATAAGCTTCTCCTTCTGCACTTTCCCTAAACTCAATCCACGACCACGAGTTTGATCAAACCCCTTGCTTGAGCCTGTGGTCTTGGACGTTAAATCACTCCAGTCCTCGCCGTCCCACTCCATTGATGAAGCTGGCTGGCAACAGTTTCCCATATTCTCACAGATGAATGATGTGTGTGATGAAAGTTGGTTATAATCCTTTGAGTGTGATGTGTATTGGTAATGAAGATTGTATCAGCAGTGATGTGTATTGTTGTTGATAATGAAGATTGTATCAGCAGTGATGTGTATGTTATTAAGTGGTAGGTATTATAATGAAGTTTTGTGAGGGATGATGGGTTTGAATTTGATAGGTATATATAGAGGGTGGTGTGAGGGGAATGGATACGTTGGTATTTATAATTTATAATTGCGGTGACGGCACCTAGAATGTGGTCTCGTTCTTGGTCATGGCAGCTGCAGGTGGCTTCCTTGACCAAATACTAAACACGTGTCTGTTATATAAGTCGACTAAGTTTTATCTTTTGTTAGAGTGTGAAACTAATGGGGAATGAAGCATCCTAAGGAGTCACTAAGTGAAAATGTCACAAATCTTGGATCTTCTCAAACTATTTATATCCAAATATCATTCATATCATAAAAAAACCTATAAAAAATTGTTAAATAAAAATTACTTTTTAGATAAAAAATAAATAATTAATCATAATTAAATTAAATATTAGTTAGAGATTAAAAAATTATTAAAATTATTAGTATTTAAAGTAGTTTTTATTATTAAAAATTTATAAATTAATTTTTAGATTGATATTTAATTACTTTTCAACATTTTAGCTATCCATCAAATCAAATTATAAAGTTGATAACTAAAATTTTGATAGTTAATTAGATACCAATTTAAAAACTAGTTTATAAATTTTATTAATAATATAAATTATTTTGATGGAAAAAACGCACGCGGAAGTAACACAATCACAAACTATGCAACATAGACACTGACACGAATACCGATACGACAGGGACACGAACACGGAGATACGTAAAATCTCTAAAATGTAGGACACGGGACACGAATCTATATACAATATAATTATGAATTATATAAATTGACAATAAAAATTATGTTCACAAGTATGTTTCAGATTTTTTTTTGGAGCAAAAAGATGCTTTTCAGGAGTGGTTCACAAGGATTTGTTTCTTATTTTTATAATCATAATAACAATTTATACAATAAAGTTTGAATTTTTAGAAAATTAATGTATTTTTCCTTTTTAAAATTGTGTTGGAACTGTATTAGAATTGTCAGAAATCTAAGAAATACTTTTTGAATTGGACACTTCACGGATACACATCTTACCAGTGTCATACGAGTGTTGGTGTCCGATACGAGTATCGGACATCAACACGCCATTTAAAAGGAGTGTTCGAACTTTATAAATCACGAATCAACGGTCAAAAGTAAACAACACACCCAATTGGTCCTGCCTTCACACTCAACATATTTTAAATATCATAATTTTTTTAATTTTAAAATAATATCTAATTTAATTAATATATTGAATAAGTCTCTAAAATTAATTTTTATTTAATTATTTAATTACCGTGAAATACCTTGTCAATCAAGATTTCCTCTCCAATTCACCCGGTACAAAGTTGTTTATTTTTAATGATATTTATTTTCCTTTCAAAAGAATACCATTTGAATTACTATTTGTCTGGGGTTTCAATAGTTTAACACGTTGGTGAGATTTTGACACACATTTACCATTTTTTTCTTCCATACAAGTTCCTACTATTCTTAATTTTTCTTGTAATGATATTGGAATAGATTTCAAACAGAGTTACCTCCCTAAGGTTGAACAAGTTTGAAGAAACAGTGAGGCAACATAATGACAGTGATAGAAGTGTGTGAAGAGAAGTTAGGTATTATATATAGTGTGTAGCATGACTATGTGTTGATTGAGACGCCAAGTAGGAAAAAGGAAAAAGAAGAAAAAAAAGAGTGAATATATATTGGTCATTCAATCATCCATTGTTATTCTTATTCTTATCTCAATCCAAACCTCATTCTCCATTTGGCCATCCAAACAGAAGAGGTATTACATTTTCAACGCATATATAAATAACAGAGTCAAAAGTTTTTTGTTTTTCAAAGTTATATCATGTTTGTATCGTGATGCAGTGAACTTTAGTATTTTACAAATACTCTTTTCCTTGTTCGTAGAGGTCATGCGGCCTGGCCTAAAATAATTATGTATGAATACTTTACGAAGATCAACGTAATAAAAAATGGAAATGTCTCTAACAAGGACCACTTGTACAAAAACACGTGAAGTTTCACGTATTTTTAATCTTTTTAGATTTTTCTTTCCCAATGACCCAAGTGAACAAATACTAAATAACCTACACATTAAGACATCAACATAAATTAATTTATTGCTGGATTCAGGTTTTTTTTTTATCAGCAATAAAAAATAAATAAATGAGAACCACTTTAGGGGTGGTCAAACCCTTATACATAAATAGCTAGCGTTTTATCAACTTTCAACCAAGGAACACTTTCTAACTTAAATAAGGAACAACCAAAACAACTCAAAAAATCGTTAAACAACCAGCCTCATACAATCTATTGGGTTCAAAACTCAGTTGGGATACGTAAAGGAATTACAACAGGACTTTGCAAAAATCCAAGACCAACATTTACATGTACCCGTGCAAATACCTCGAGCGCATCTATCAGTCCTGGATTCAGGGTAAGGACTTTATTTTAGAGTTGTTTTAATTAGAAAGGTAATAGATTTTTCATTTCATTTTTTCATATGGATGCACGAGATAACAGTAATGCATCCATTTAACGAGATAAGTTAACTTAGGTTGATGCGTTGAGTTGAGTTTTTTTTTTATTATTTTATAATTTTAATATTTTGATGTTTAGTTATACTACTATATTTGTTTTTGTTTTATGATTGACATATATAATAGTTATTTATTATTTTTTACATTTTTTTGTTTGGGTTGAAATTTTTCACTTGATGAGAAATGGGCTCTGTTTAATCTACAACATATTTTAGAGGGTCAAGATATTAATTTGTTTTGATATACAAGGGAATAAAGTGGGAAGAAGAAGGAACAAAAAAAAGTTAGAGAATTTATTAAGTTTCTTAGAAAAAAAAATTAAATGTGTACATGAAATACCATAAATACTCCTAATAAGAAAAAATAATTATAGAGAAAGAAATTTATTCTAGGTGTTTAACATCAAACCATCTTATCCATATTTAATTAATTATTTAAAGTTATTATTTTATTTTTTAGTATTATTTTAAACATGATTTTTTTTTTGTAATTCAAAGAAATATATAAATAATAATAACAATAAATTAAAAGTAAATATTTTTTCATTCAATTCAATGAACTTAGATAAAAGAAAGTTAGTTATAAGTTATATTATTATTTTAAAACTTTTCAAGTATGTTTATATTTATTTGTGTTGTTATATAGTAGATGAATGTCTACATAGTTAAAAATATCACCTTGGAGTACTAGGATATTCATAGGTGAAACTTGGAACTATATGTACCTGGATGCTCGAAATTGTCAATGTTAGGTAGTGAGTGTATATCTCTTTTGTAGGGTGATAAATTGTCGATACTCTCCAGAAAAATAATTTTAATTGTATCAATGTTTTTAATGAGAAATATTCAACTACCTAATCACTTCCTGATATGAGTTGATTTGAGAATTACACATTTTTAAAGATTTCACTTTGATTGATTTTGATTAGCAAGATAAGGTGATGACTCAGTGTTGGACACGAACTTAACCAAGTGGTTAAGTAAGTGTGAAGGTTCTCTTCAAATAGAAAAATAAAAAAGAACCACACAAGGAATGACAATGCAAGCAAAAAATTAAGAAATAAAAAGATACTAGAATAGAAGTTTGCGGAAATGAAAGAGAGGAATTTAGAGTCTAAGAAGAAAGAACTTAGATGGTTGAAGAATTCCATGGAGGTGGAGAGATGGGGGAGTCACGCCACTTGGAGGCGGAGGAGCCCAAGATAACTGATGAAGGGAGTCGCCACTTAAAGCATATTTGCCAAGATAAGACTCAGAGAAAACTAGATACTCATAAATTCACTCAAGTAGAGTTTCTTTACTCAAAATGTGTTGTGATTTACAAGAGGGGTGATCATCTATTTGTAGTGACAGGTGCCATGTGATTAAGGCATGGAGGGAAATTTTAAATTCAAAATAAGCTATCTTAACTCCTAAAAATCTGCCACTAATTGTAGATCTATAAGAGGTCATGCTTTTCACATTTAAGTATGGGCTTAATGTGAAAAGTGTGATTAGGGCTTGCACATGGGAGATGATGCAATCCAAACTCTTGAGTGCATGATTGAATGGAGAATGCAGTGGAATGGAGTGGTGATGGAGGCATCGAACGATTGAGAGGTGCTAGGTTTGGGAAGTTTGATGGTGCAATGAAGCGGGATGAGGTTTGGCCAACCTTCCTAAGTTCACTAGGCCAAAGAGGCTCACTAGCAAGAGAGATTTGGGAGGGAATGATTGTTCCAATTCAGAACTCTTCATTCAATTAATTGCAAATCTGAATACATTAGTGGATTTGAGTATAGATGAAGGCAGTTTGCTCCTTAAGCTACCATAACTCTAGTTAAGTGAACTTAAATATAGTGAGTATGGTGGCTTAAGGAAGTCGTATGTGCTCTTCTAAGGTGCTATAGAAGCCCTTACTTGTGTGACAAGTTAGGGTTTCTAGAGTATACTTATTTATCTATAAAATACTCTAGATAAAAGTATAATACAAATCTTATACAAATTATTTTTATTATTTCTACAGACAGTTCATATGTCTTTTATTCTTGTGTATGGTGGCTTTGGATGGTCCTCCATCGGGAGACTTTCAAGATGTCAGGGTTTCTCTATGGCCCATGAACAAGCCCAATTTTTATGTTTTTTTAACACCTCCTCTTAAAAAGATTAAAATAAAGAATAGTTTGTATCCTGACCCATGCTTTGGTGTTCTGCTCTTGATGATCTTCTGAGGGATGGTGGGGCCTTGAGTCCTAGCCTGAGATGCATGACCTAGCCTTGAATAGTCTTTTTCTGCTCTTGGTCATCTTCTTGTAATGTTGGACTAGTTTAGATGGTGATGCTCCTTTCATGGTTACATCACTTCCTAAGTAACTTTTCACGTTCATATTGCGTCATCAGAAATAGAATATGATTCCATATCTTTGATAAAGTGAGATTTAGTCATATAACTGCAGATTAAATTATAGACCTTCATTGTTTGTATTGTATGTTAACTTTATCAAGATTGATATTTAAGGTTTGCAAAGACCTTACTTTTTGTGTGTTTTTCTTTCATATGTACATGCGGTGCAAGTAGAAGAAGAACATGCTCAATAAGAATTGTTTAAGAAAACTTCATGAGATCTTCTCTAAGATGTTGTCTCATGGAAAACCTGGTTTTTATATCTTTGGGATATATTATAGATAGTCCTATATTTTGATATAGACTTTTATTATTATACAACACATATATGTTTTTGTAATATACTATGAATAATTATACAAATGTAAAATGTTGACATATATATATATGTGTGTGTGTATGTATCTATGAGGTTATGATATGATTAATGTTCCCATTAAGAAAATCTTATTGCACACAAAAAATTACTCCTAATTTCTAGTTAAATAACAATTACTTATATAATAAATTACTTATACAAACATGGTGGTAAAAATTGTTGGTTTGATTGTTATCGGAAATTCTTGGAAAGAGATCACCCCTTTATAAGAAGTAAGAGGAGATTTATGAAAAATAGAAATAATCAGATGGGCCTCCTTATATGTTGAATGGAGAGAAATTGTGGGAATTTATTTGAGACTTTCCAAAAGTTGTTGATGGTTCATTTGATACCTTACCAGGGTATGGACAATATCGTAATTGGACAAAAAGATTATTTTTTTGGGATCTCCCATATTGGAAACACAACTTGTTAAGACACAACATTGACGTCATGCACATAGAAAAAACTTTTTTGATAATATTTTCAATATTGTAATGGATGTGAAGGGTAAAACAAAGGACAATCACAAAGCAATAATGGATGTTGCTGAATTTTGCGCACGTGGGGACTTAGAGTTGGTACAATTAGGAAATGGGAAGTTAACTAAGCCAAAGGCAAACTACAATTTCACAATAAAATATGCAAAATCATTTTATAAATGGATTACAAAGTTGAAGATGTCAGATGGTTATGCGTCTAACATTGCAAGGTGTGCAAATATTGATAAAAGGGGTATGCATGGAATGAAAAGTCATGATTGCCATGAGATTATCATGTTTTCATGGACTATTTACTACAAATTGCATTTTGTTCATTACCAGAATTTGTCTGGAATGTCATTGCTGAAATAAGTCAATTTTTTAGAGATTTATGTTGTAACACTTTGAGGATGGATGATTTAATTTGAATGGAAGCAAATATATCAATCATTATTTGTAAATTGGAAAGAATCTTTCCACCAAAAATATACCAATCATTATTATGCTAAAGACTTTGACGATCAGCCTGTGCATTAAGTTCATCATGAATATAAGTAAAATTAATTGTAGTATCATCTGATGTATATGTCTAATGGCAGAGCCCCCAGCCACACACAGCCACACAATAAGGAGGATGAAGACTTAGAGTCTGTTTATGGACTTATTTGAAAATATGGGTCCAATTGGGCTTTTGTCTATCTTTGTAGACCCAATCAAAAGAACAACTTTAGGATGAAGGAATGTATAAAACATGTCCAAGAAGACCTCCAATTCATCAAAACATAAACTAGAGATTTTGTCAGAAGAACACAAGAAGACTGAGTTTCGGCTGACTAGTGAATATTGTTTTTGGGTCAAGCTTTAGCTTAAATAAATTGTATAAATTTGTTTAGGCACCTTAAAACCAACCTAGATTAAATTAGGGTTTTTAGAAGACTTCTAATTTAACCTAGGTCGATCCTAAACCTAAAAAGAGTCACATGAACCACACCTTGGTCATGCTTGCCTTGTGACTCTAAAATAGGCGCCAATTTCAAACCTCTAACATTTGAATTTTCCCACCATTTGCTTTGTACATTGGTCGGACCTCTACCTATATAAAGAGGTGTTTGGATCATGAAATTCTAAGATCAAATATATGAGTGAATAGTTGCCAAGTTTGCATGTTTTCTCACTCCCTTGTCTAAACTCTCTAAAATGTGACCTTGATCTTCTTCTTCACCTTTTCCAAGTGATATGGCATAACCAATCACTCTCCCTACTTCTCATGCACCTTCAAGGAATCCATAGCTCCATTGGAGTCATCTTTGTTCGCGACTTCCATTGAGCTTCCGCACACCACCTCAAAGTTGCAAAGAAATCCAATCGGAATGAAGGCTACATGCAAATATCCATTAAATGAAGTTTCCACAAACCCTAAACTACTAACTAATTAACACATACATGCAAATATTTATTATAAAACTAATTAAAATTTTTAAAATACTAACCTTTTATAGTGGAGTTGTGGGTGCAATAAACTCTACGATGGAAGCACCAGTCTAGCGCAGTGGGCAACGAGATGTTCAGCGCAGTGGAATAAGTGGTCTGGCGCGGTGGTGAGGTGAAAAAGATGTATGGCGTAGTGGAGAGGTGAAAAGGAGGTTCGAGAGGTGCTAAAGGCATGCGAACGTCCCGGTAGCATGTGGAGGTGCTAGCGGCATGCGAAAGGTGTTGTCAGCATGTAAAGGTGTTGCCAACATGAAGGGTTGGTGGCAGAGGCAGCTGTTTGCGCACGTAGAGGTTTAACGTGCGAAGGAGGGTTGGAGCAACAGAGGAGGGCTAGAGCGACGTTGACTATGATGGAGAGGGAGAAAGGAACGAAAGAGAGCTTAGGGTGCATAGGGGGTAGATCGGAGGCAGGGAGTTGTTTGAGTGTAGTGGAGAGGGAGAGAGGCACGAATGAGAAAAAGAATGAATGAGAGCGTGTAATGCGAGCTGAGATTTAATTTTCGCTCTTTTAACGACGGTTTTCCACTTAACTGTTGCTACTTTGCCACAACTCCTCATTAACGACAGTTTGAAAAAGAACCATCATTATTTTTCCTACATATCTTCATCAACGACAGTTTAAAGTCCAACATTCGTTATTTATCAACATTTATTCACCAAAATGCCACTGTGCTTCTTCTTAAGATGGGTTTCTATCAAATGTTGTTATTCACAATCGTTTTTAAGGTGTTTTGCACTAGTGTTATGGTCTTTTTTTCATTTTAAGTGTGTTTTTGGTCCACCTAAATTCTTGTAGTGATGGAAGAAGGTCAAACTCAAGATCAACCACTAGGTCAATGGCAAGAAAGATTCAAGAAGACTAGGACTCTGCTACTGATGGCAGAGACTTTCTTTTATACATGTTCAAAAAATGTCATAACGTAGTGTAGTTTCTTTAGAGTAGAATTTATTTTTCTTGCAAAAGTAAAGTAAGAAAAATAGTTGTAAATTTTCTTAATTGTAATTTGGGTTGAATTAGGCATCTAAAAACCAACTTATATTAAATTAGGGTTTCATTAAGACTCCTAATTTAACCTAGGCCAGTCATTTAACCTAAAGAGAGTCACATGAAGCACACCTTGGTCATGCTTGCAATGTGACTCCAAATAGGCGTTATTTTCAAACCTATTTCTTTTGAATTGTCCCACCCTTTTTCTTGTAACCTTGGTCGGACCTCATTACTATATATTGGGATGCTTGACTCTCATTTCTAAGATCAATATATGAGTGAATTGTTGCTAAGTTCGATAGCCTTCTCACTCTCTTGTCTAAAATCTCTAGGATAGACACATTTGGTCTTCTCCTTTCACCTCTCCAAGTGATATGACCCAACCAATCACTCTTCCTACTTTTCATGCACCTTCAAGGAACCCATAGTTCTATTGGAGTCATCCTTGTTCCACTCCTTCCATTGAACTTCCGCAAACCACATAAAAAATCCAAGAAAATAAATCGACAATGAAGACAATGCTATCATGTAATGTACATAAATAGATTAATATATTGTAACATATACAAAATTGAATCTTATTTGAAATTTCTTGATGTTTTAACAAAAAAATTTAAGTTCTTATCCTTTCTAAGATTGGAATGTAGGATATATTGGAGATATATAGTACGTAATATATTATATTATGCATTAGAATTTATTGTTTGTTAATTTTTTAAAATTTTCTAAAGAGGGTGCAATAACTTATCTTGTACATTCTTTTGTATAACTTTTCATTTTGTTTGATGGAAGAATGCCTAGTTCCTAACTTTTTTCTCTTATATTCTACTTTTTCGTATGATTTCTTTTGTTAATTATATATATAAGTGATTCGATAACGGTTCGGTAGCGGGTGATTTAATAAGTTCAACAAACACTTGTTAGGATAGACTCGAAATACCGACTTATAAGGTGAGGTTTGCACCCACTTATATACAGTGTATGGGTGGTCCGATAACGACCCGATAGCAGGTGGCCTAATAAGCCCAACAAACACTCGTTAGGATAAACTCGAAATGGTTCTAATACCATATTAATGGTTCGATAGCGGGTGACCTGATAAACCCAACAAACACTCGTTAGGATAAACTTAAAATGACTTTGATACCATATTAAGAAGTGGACTTTAAGTCTAACTCAATTTCATAAAACTGACTTATAAAATAAGATTTGCACTCACTTATATACTATGAAATGTCTTAATATCTAATTGATGTAGGATCTCCAAAATGTTCTCTGTAACTTTTCTACTCACTGTTGTAACTTTTCTACTCACTGTTGCAATACACGATAGACTAAAAATTATCTTGTATGAAGGTAGACTTTGACAGAGAAAGACTTTGGTCAATGGCGTCTCTTGTTTGGAATTAATCCTCACGCATATCTTCTTTGGACCGAGGGAAATAAAATTCATAATCTAATGACTTGGAACTTTTTATGTGATATGATGCTTACTTATATGACATTGATGAAAGGTTTATTTTGTTCTTGTGGAGGTGCAACAGGTTACATCATAAAAGGATCAATGGCTGTATTGGGCACGTAAAGATGAACCTTATAGCTTTGTCACTGTCAAGGATTTTGGTGTCTCAAAGGACCGTGACGAAGGAGTTAATTTTAACACAATGTAGCAGTTGTTTCTGCATCAGAAAAGCTCTTCAATTTAACTTTCTACCCACTCCACTACTCACTACTCTACTAATGATAGTTATGGTGAGAATTAATTGAAATAGGCACAATTAGGAGAAAGTAGGTGAAGAGTGAGAGGCCATATACACACAAAAGCATAATATCAAAGAGTTAATGCCAAATTTGATTAGGCTTGTTTAGTTGCCTTAAGGAGAGAAAAGAAAGAAAGAAAAAGTACACATGTTTTACTCCACTCACCCACTCACTCCATGTCTAAGACATCTTCCCATCCTAGCAAAAGTCAATAAAGACGCATTTGGAAACCTGCTGCAATAATGAAATATCAGTGGTTACCTTACCATTTACCATTTACACTTGCCATCAGAGTGAGAGATAACATATCTCTGTCACATATGGGCAAATTTCACCTAAATGGTAATGGTGCACTTTTTTTTTTAGATTTACCTAAATGGACAAATTCTGAAAAAAATATAGAAATGGGCATTTTTTTTTAATTCTCAATATCAATTAAATTTATTAATCCAGCAACTATTGTCTTTTTAAGTAAAGTTGTCCACTAAATAAAATTAGATATTGAATTGGGAACTGCGGTATATTTTATCTCAATTAAAGTTATCAATTTAGTTGTCAAGTTTAGGATTTAAGGTTTAGGATTTAGGGTTTATAAATAACACCAAAATTTACTTTTGTTTTATTTAAGAAAATGATATATAAAGTTGAAGAACTAAAATGATTTTTTTTTTACAATAATTTTAAATAAATTAGGTTAAAAATGATTTGTTTGATAAATTAAAAATATTTAGTATTTTTTAAATATTGTTAAAGTTAAAAATACACTTATAAAAAAATGTGATATGATTTATGTATAAATTTTTAGATTATATAATATATGAAAGTATAAATTATATAATATGTAAAACGTGATAATATACATGTATTTATGTAAAATAAATGTATTAAAAAATAAATTAAATTATTGAATGAGTCATTAAAAGAAGATGATATTAAAATATTTGATGGGAACAACATTACCATGACTCTACTGTCTAAATAGACAATTTTCTCTGTTGTGACCTTTATTGCAATAGTAAAAACATTTTTTGGTTTGTTCTGAATTGGTTGATCCATTTCATTATGCAAACGAATTGTAATTGGTCGTTCCGAGTTTTTACGTCACATGTGGGGGTCAGGTATGAAATTTGGTCTGGTATAAGTAGATCAATAATCCTCTTTTCGAACGGGATAGAATTCAACTTGATATGTCTTTCTAATCGTGTGAAGGTGTAAATTGGATCAATGAATGTCATAATTTGTAAATGACAAGAGGGACAAACGACAATAACGTGACGACAGGGAAGTGGCCACAATCACACCACCAATCATTTAATCTAACTGTGTATATGACTGAGACCGTCAACCATGTTGGGGGTGGTTAATTCTTGGACATTAAATTCAAAATTTTCTGCATTAAACCTTTCCACAAAACACATAGCCGAATCTTGTTATTTTTTCTAAGGTTGTGATATCTTCTGGATAATAGTGACATGCGCGTAACATGGTGTCTATTTTGAAGGCTCGTTCAACAAACCATGTTTTTGTTTTTTCGAAAGTTGTCTTAACCAAAGCGGAAATCGGCAAAAAACGAGCTCCCTTAAGCACAAAGTTAATGCATTCCGCTAGATTTGTGGTCATATGACCATACCTTTTTCCACCATCGTATGCTTGAGTCCATTTCTCTAACGGTATAAGATATATCCAAAAAAATGTTTGCTTGAACTCAGATCGCATAACTAATAGTTTTGCATGTGCTGTGGGTTGTTTCATCTCATAAGTTGTCATAAAGAAGTAAATAAAACTAGTTAAACGGTAAAAGGTCGTAATTATCTATTTAATTTTAATTTTTTAAATATTATTTATCTATAAAATACAATTTTTCACAATATTCTTATTCTTATTTACTTCATGTAATTTTAAACAATTTTTAAATTATTATTATGTACATTTTTTAATTTTAAAAAAATCAATTGAACTTGCCAACTGAATTGACAACTTTAATTGAGATAAAATATACTAAAGTTGTCAATGTCCAATTTTATTTAAATTGTCAATATGATTGACAACTTTAATTAAAAAAAAAATGAATTAATGAATTTAATTAATATTACCTACATCATTAACAACTTTAACAAAAAAGTTATCCATTTTTATAATTTTTTCAAAATTTTTCCATATACATAAATCTAAAAAAAAAAAGTGCACCATTTTAGTAAAATTTCCCCATATGCCTTTACATTCAGAGAGGGAGATACAAATTTACTACAGAACAAACATTTCAATTTAATCAAGACTAATTTTACTCGATTATTATAATTAATAAAGTTATTATTTATACATTCCATCAAATTTATTATTAAATAAGGATCACAATTTACAGTCTGGTCTACTGGTGGGGGTAGAATAGGTTAGTCCATAGAATTCATAATAAAAAAATCACTATATTTTAGTGTTATTGAAATAGAACAATAATAATGTTGTTTTTAAGTGAAAATAATATGATAACTAACTATTATAATTTTTTAGTAGTTTACCCACACAAAATTTATATTTTATTTTTTATAAAAAAAAATAACTTTAACATATTTATTTAATATAGATGTTAATTTTATATTTATTTACCTTAGTTAACATGTTAAAAAATGAAACGGTGTGAAATATTTACTGATAATTTGTGTTTCAAAAGAATAAAATGTTGAAAAATCATTCCTTATAAGTTATAGAGGATTACAAGATCACATCTTAAATATTTAGCTTCATTTGTTTCTACACATCTTAGAATTTCAAATGCTAAGATATCAGATTTTATTTTGTTTCTTAGCACTTAAGACCAAGCAACTATAGCTTCCTTTTTGGATCACATAAAAATCAAATTGGGTCCAAAGAAATATATTTTTTGTGATAATGTTAGAAGTTCAATATTTATAGTAAGCGAATAGATTATACTTGTCACGAGTAAATGGTAGGTGAAATTCGTGAGAAGTCCTCTAACAAATGAACTGATTTCTTAGTACTATAATCAGTCTCAGACCAGGTTATTATTTTATGCTGTAAAACACCAACAAAATATTCATATAAAGCATCATCCTTCATGCATTCAGATCCATATTTAGAAAGGTTGATTCTACCTTACGTATAAATAGAGATTCTTTTAGATTCTCACATTACAACTCTGTTAAATAGTTCATGAATATATTCGGCTCCAAAAAAAAAACATCAAATATTCAATATCACAAATTTAAAAAATGAAATATACATTAAACAAAATTGAAAAATTAACAGTGATAAAAACTTATTACTGAATATAATTTAATCAATATCACAAATTTAAAATGAAATACAGGCCTTTTATTATTATTTTTATTTTAGAATATGGTTTTAAATGTAATTAAATACTAAAATTAGCGCATGCAAAAGGGTGAGGGGTGTGATGAAATTTATCTATTGAGACAGAGACATTCATTCTGCAACTAAACCAAACAAACAATGAACAACACTCGCAAACATCCAATTTGTTCCGGCGACTTCCCTTCAGCTACTTCTCCCGTCAATTTCCGCCGCCCCACCCCCAAAATTCACCTCTCCGCCAGGAAGCTCGCCGCGCGTTTATGGCACTTCCGCTTCTTTCACCGCTCCTCTTCTCACAAGGTACATTTCTTCACTTCACAATACTCATATTCTCTCCTTTCAATCTCCAAACAATTCATATTCATTCCCAAACCTTATTTTCCGTGATCCCTGTCCTCAAGCTTCAATCTTCTCCACCACCACGTATCAAGCGCACCGAGGAAGAGGCTACACAAGGTGATGGCAGAAAGGTTCTCAGAGACACTAAGTTAATCGGTGGCTCTGTTGTCTCTGTTCTTCTCTCGGAGCTCCTTCGGGCTCAAACCTGCATTAACAAGCTCAAATCAGAACAAAAATCGTCTAAGAAAAAGCTTGAGGAGGAAAAGTTCCTCTGGAAGCGTCGGGAACTCAAGAAGAAGGAATCGGTGTTGGAGGACTTAAAGGATAAGTTAGCCAGGGAAAGGAGAAGTAAAGAGAGGATGGAATCACTTAACTCCAAATTGGTGCATGATTTGGCCGAAGCAAAACTATATGCTGAGCAATTTATGATTAACTACAAGGAGGAAAGGAGAAAAAGAGAAATAACAGAGGAAGTGTGCCACGAATTGGCGATGCAAATAGCAGAAGACAGAGCTAAGCTGGAGGGGATTCGTGAGGAGATGGAGGAAGAGAGGAAGATGTTTCATATGGCAGAGCTGTGGAGAGATGAGAGCATTCAAATGAAGCTACTTGATGCCAAACTTGCCCTGGAAGATAAGTATACTCAGATGATCCACTTGATTGCGCATCTGCAAAGTTTCTTAAGGTCAAGAGGTGATGAACTGGGTGCATCTGAACCACCCAATGTTGAACTTTCATGTGATTTCACCAAGTCAAACTATGTTTTCGACACTTTTGATGAGATCAAAGTTAAAGAGAGGGTGATTGGAGTTGAGTCCTGCTTCCTTTCCACTCTTACTGCTCCCTCTTCCACCGTCCACATTGTAAGTCTTGATGAAGATCATTGCCTCAACAATAATCTTCATAATGTTGACCAAAACGTGAATGGACTAGGGAGTGAAGCAGAATGCTGTGAAAATTCACAGGATGGTTGTTACAAACACTCTGACTCTTCTATGGCACAACAAAACTCTCAAGATCCTACTTTTGGTGAGTGTGAAGGAAGACTTCCAACAAGTTCGGTTAAGAGCCGTGGGTTCAGACAATGGGAATTATTGAGACCACGAAATTTTGCAGACTCGGTGAATCCGCACATTACTCGTGGAATGAAAGGGTGCATAGAATGGCCACGAGGCATGCCCAAAATCAATTCCAAGATAATTCCAATGGAAGAAAGAGTGCGAAAACAGAAATCTCAGTTGCAACATCTACTTAAGCCAGTGGCTTAAGACCTTGTTTGAAAGAGAACGAGTATACAAACAGATTTGAATAAAATTCCATTTATTTAACTTTGTCTAAGGTGGCTTGTGGACCAAATTTGCAGAAGAAACACCACCTGATCACAGATTTTAGCTTATATTTATCGAAAACAGCATTGTGTTATTCGTGAATTATGAGTGTGGGTGGTTGATTCTGTTGTAGAGAGCCAAACCATTTCGATAGCAAGAGGTATTATTATTACTATTCCATGACAAGTGACATTGCGGATATTACCTTGAAATCATGTTATGTGTGTAAACTTTTCAGTGATCTCTTGATTGAGAATTTGTTAAATTTCATGATTATTGTGTACTGAGGCTATTGGTGCTCTTACTTTCCTTCGGGCCCAAGCTGAAGAATTTATGAAATGGTAAATTGGTTGCCTATGATTACAATGGTTATCACTGTGGCAATCATAACCTGTCTGAGTAAAAACGCAGAAAAACAAAGCAATCATGATATGACATGATTTACTTTTCTAGTGCTACATTCAGTGTTGTTAACCTAAATGCAATGCCTGAGATGAGATTAAATGATTAAGAATGATTGGTTAAAGTGATAACAAGAATGTTGGTGGAGAAGAATCCGGCGCGCCTGATGATGCGCCTATAATTTTTGGTGTCTTTCTTTGCTGGCAGATATTGTTAGCTATCTTTATGATGACCGCCCAATCCACGCCACCCTTCATTATACCATAAATACCACTCTTCTTTGGTTAACACAATTTCTTGCAATTTTTTTTACTAAAACTTTAATTAACAATATAATATTATATATAGAATTTAGTTGAAGCAAACTTTTAATAAAACATCTAGTTTTAAAAAAAAAGTATAGTTCCGATATCAAGTTCGAAAGATAGCATCGTTAGGGTCAATAATCATATCCGATTTGGAGGTTGGTGTTCCATCACAATTTTGTCGTGTTTCGATTGGGGAGTAGATATGTAAGATTTGAGGAAGTGCATATGTGAGGATGTGAGAAGAAAGTGAGAAGAAAGTGAGGTTGTTTGAATTGTAGTATGTAGAGTGAATGTGTGAGAAAAGTTTATGGGAGTTGGTGAGTGATATGATGGTTGTGAGGGAGTTTTATTTTTTTTTTAAATTGTTAAATGTTACTTTACAAATTTATCCCTACCTATTAATTTTTTTTAATAATAAAATGAGTTATTTTTGTTTAGAAATAAACAACTTTCACATATTCGTAGATTTAAAAATTAAAATTAAAAAATATATATATATTAAATATATATATATATATATATATATATAATTTAAAAATTATAATTAGAAAAAAAATGTATTCGACAAATTAAATAAAAATAGAACTTCAAATAATTTCTTAAAATATTAAACATGTATTATAAAATTAAAAAATAAATCACATCTTATATAAATAAAAGATAACATTTTTTATTATTAAAAACCATATAATAATAAAAATTAAAAAAAATACTAAAAGAAATATAACGTAATTAACAATAAAAAATAATTTCATAAAAAACTATTATTAAATAAATTATAAACTCAAAAACATAATAATTATAAAAAATATATTAATATAAACGCAACAAATTAAGTAAAAAGACAACTTTAAATAATTTCTTAAAATATTAAATATATACTATAAAATTAGAAAAAAAAATTACATTTTATATAAATAAATAAAAATATTGTTTTTTAATATTAAAAATCATTGTAGATGAATAAGGGTAAATTCATAAATAGTATATGCGGATGTGGTTTTTCCTCTACCTCTCCTCATCTTGAAAGAAGAGGACATTTACTATTCACAGGTATATCATTTCCTCTTCTTCCCTGCAAAACCTTAGATCCAAACTATTGATATTCTCTTACTCCTTTTCTTGTGTAGAGTAAATCCATAAAAACAAATAAAATTTAAAAGGTGTCTCAGTAGATTAAAGAAGGTTAAAGTATTTAAACTATCTTTAACCTATTTTTTATCAATACTCCCAAGACTATATTAACGATATGAAACAAACAAAATAAAAATACTGCACACTGAAGTACATTCCTTTGGTCCTGGTGAGGACTAAACATGTATTTGTGTGACTGAAGTGAAATTCGCAGGTAAGTTGTGATCCGTTATAAGAAGATGAAGGTTGTCTCAGACACTGTTTCCTGTGTCTACGTCATTGCTTCCATGCCGTGTGAGCCCCCCAACAAACAACTTTCCTTTCATTCATATCGCTCATTTCTTTTTCATCTTGAAATCGGTGATTTCATCATTACATTTTATTGCATAACACCTATTTCCTTCAGAAATTTAAATTATTTACTCTAATTTATTTTTATCCTTATCAACATAAAGTGTTCATGAAGAATCTTTAAAAAATAAGGTGTGTGGACAATGATTATTATCAGATCTCTCCTTGATTTAATGATTTTTACTTGTTCTGGTTTAAAGACTTTTAAGTCTTGTAGAGGGTTGAGTTTTTTCTTTGAAAGCCCAAAATATATTTTTCAATTGTTTTTTTTAATAATGTTTATTTTTATAAACAATCCATGACTTCATTAATTCTAGAAAAAATAATATTAAAATAGATTAATTATCATTAAAAAGTTTGGTCGTGAATATTTTATTATAATGAGAAGGATGTTATTATTCAGTAAATATAGTGAATAAAAAATGATTAATTATATTTTAAAGGTTAGTTGTAAATCTTTTACAACAATCAAAAAAATTTAAAGAGTTATTTGGGATATAGATATAGATATGAAAAGTGGTAGTAAACATGAAGGTGTAATAGTTGAGCATATTGATTGATGATAGCTGCCATTGGATTTGGTGGACCTATGTTAAAACTCTCAAAATGACACATTTTTGTGATGGCTAACTAAAGGAGCCGAAAGAAGGGATCTCAGGGCCCAAAACAAAAAGATAATTGTGATCTTTTTTACAATAGAATTACGAGTAACCACAAGACAAAAGAGAGTGTAATATTTCTATTATCTATACCTAATGCATTCGTATTATAATATTTTTTTATATAAATTTTTTTCAATTCTACCTTTATTTAATATATATTATTTTATTAATACAATAGAATATTTTGTCATTTCATACGAATTAATTAAAAAATAAAATTATTTTTTAATTTTTAAATTAATATTAATATACAGTTTTTATACTCAAACTGATTTCCTCACTCTTTTTTTAATTCTTTATTTTAAGGCAACAACAGGAAGAAAGGGAGAATACTCTCACACGTTTTTAAACCAAATCTTATATATCAAATAAAATAACATTCATTTTCAATCACATCAATTACATCACTCTCTCCACTTCATTTCAAGCAATTATATTTTTCTGTAAAACCATTATTTTTTTGTTTATACCATCAAATCAATCTTAATCTTTACGTGAATTACACTCTCCGATTTCAAAACTACTAATGAAAAAGAAGAAAAAAATTGAAAAAGAAAGACTTAAAAAAAAAAAAAAAAGGTTATTTAATCAATTTATTATTTTTTATTTACATATTATTTTTTGTTTATATATTATTTTTTGTTTTTTAATTTTCACTAATCCAAAATTATTTGTGTATGTATGTTAAATTTTTATTATTATAAAAAGTTGAATAAAAGAAAAAAAAATGCGGATATATAGGAAAAAGAAAAAAGGCTTGTGTTTCCGTAGGAAATAATAAAGGTGTTAATGCAATGGGATATGAAAGCAGAATAAAATTAAACTAATTTTACATGGGAATGGGAAAAAGTGGTTCAATTTAAATTCAACGCAAAAAAGTGAATGAAAGTATGGAAACAGTGAATTTAAAAATGGGTTAACTTTAAAAAGAAACAGTGAAAAATGGTACGCTTGATGCATAAGATGAGTAACGAATTTCCATTTAACTCACAATGGTATATTATAAGTTTTCTTATTATTTCACTAATTTATAGTAACATATCAATTATTTATTCTAACATGAAATAACAACATTTAGGTATGTTTGAAATTTAGACATGATTGTATCAAGTGAAGAAAGAAGATGGAAAGAATAAGGAGAAAGTTAGAAAAACGAAAAATAAATTATTGGAAAATACGAAAAACAATATGTTTTTAACTTTCCTCCTTTTTGAAATGATTTGAGAAGAAAGGATTTTTTTGAAAAAATTAATTATATACATACTGATTATATATAAAAATTCTGTTTTAATATAAATGTTCATAAACTTATCAACTATTAATATGTATTTTAATTATTATTTAATATTGATTTTTAATATAAAATTTTATTTTAATTATGATTTATATTTCTAAATTTTTTATATTAATTTTTTTATAATTTTTTAAAGTTTATTTTGACTTTCTCCTCTCTATCCAAATCATGATATATCCATGGCCCATAACGAAATGGAATGTTCGGTGGACAAGTTCTCCAAAACACCTACATTTACTTCTTAACATAATATATGGAAATTAACCAAGATATCTAGGATTTTCATTAAAAAAAAACCCCTATTTATCTTTCTCACAATGTAATAATCTTAATTTGCATAACTATATCTAGCCAAACAATCTTATTATCACATAATTTATATAATTTCTTGATACTCTATTTTTGTTACATGGTATTCTGATTTTGTTACATGATTTTTGTTACATGATATTATCATTAAATCTAATTATGCATCGTAAAAGCTATTAAAAATTAATATCCATTGTCCATATTTATGAAGACGTATATGTTGAACCAGGTAATGTTCAAGCTTTGAAGAATCCAAACCCTTTGAAGGATGTTGAAGGCTAGGTTGTGTTTGCTGTTGTTGAGTTGCCCTAGATAGGATCTAGGGTAGATTGTGTATGTAATCCACTCTTTGATTGAATCCAAAGCATAGGCATTCTCAATCTTTTTAAAAGAAAAGTGTTTTTCAAACTAAGTGAAAAACAACCGATTGTTTTATACTTCGGTGTTTTTAGAAAAGGTTGAAAACTATTTTTCAAATGGTTGAGTTGTTAAAACTAAAACAACTGATTGATTCGTGAAAACAACTGATTGTTTGTTTTGGTACCATAACAGAAAAACTGTTTTAGCTTTGACTGAGCTTTAAATGTTTTAACTGATTACACTCCAGTCTTTAATGCTTTGACCAATCTTTTAAATGCAATGAATAAGTTTGTTAAGATTTGATAACAAACAATATTTTTGAATATATTCAGAAAAACAGATTTGAGTAATAAGATTTTTAACACAAGTTTTTGAGTTTTTTGAGAAGTTGAGATTGCTTAGAGATTGAGATTGATCAAAGTGTGTGAGATAGGATTTCTGCTTGTATTGATTTCAGATTTGTTTCTGTAACAAATGTAATCCTTTTATCTGTTAAACAAGAATCTTTGTGTGGTTGCTGAGAAGTGTTGTGTGTTCTTGAGGGGATCAAGATCAACATTCTTAGTGTTGGTGTGTTGGCCAAGAGAAGTGTGTGTCTTAAGGGGATCAAGGTCACTTTCTTGGTTGTGTTGTAAGT
>Ga0123342_1002021_pt1 | contig 33980 bp, 13 predicted proteins | sample Turbeawhitnodule_FD_89960 | JGI IMG/M metagenome (GOLD analysis project Ga0123342, IMG submission 89960) | Root nodule microbial communities of legume samples collected from Mexico - Turtle bean Mexico white nodule | ecosystem: Host-associated > Plants > Roots > Nodule | place: Mexico: Nepantla... | reverse complement strand
CTCCTTTAACCGGAGTTTGTTTGCAAGACTTTTGGTCATGTATAGAGACTCCAATTTACTCCATATGCCTGCTGTAGTTTTCTCGTTGATGACCTCACGCAACACCTCACGGGACAAGCATAATTGGATTGCAGACAATGCATTTTCATCCATCTCATCCCACTACTCCTCCGTCATAGTGGTAGACCTCGTCATTTTACCTGCCAGAACTTTTTTTTAAACCATTCTGGGTAAGAATGGCTAGCATCTGGACTCGCCAGATAGAAAAGCTGATTTTACCATCAAATTTCTCAATATCGAATTTCAACATTATTGAACAACAAATCATGGTTGAATTATCGAAAAGCTCTGATGCCAATTTGTAGGGATATCGTGTGCGGAAGCGTAATAATTTCAACCAAAGATTATGAGAAATTAAATTAACAAGGAAAATGAGAATGATACAAAAAAAATTTAGGTGAAAAACCTTAAAGAGGTAAAAAAGCACCGGCGAGAGAGTCAAAACTTCCACTATAATGGTACTGGGAGTACAAAAAATTCCTCTCAGGCTAATAGATAAATAGCCCCAAAACAAATTCTCTCTATATGGGTTAAACACTTACACACAAGAGAAGAAATAGAGAGTATATGAAAAGAGAGAGGAAGCAAGTGTATGTTGATGTTTTGTTCTGTGTTACATTGCTTGAAGGAAGCCACTATATATAGTGGTTCTAGGAGACAACAATAATAAAGACAATTAATGGTAATTAACCTCCATTTAATAACAATTAATTGTGAACGATAAGTAACCTCCCAATAATTTCAATTAATTTCTCCCAATTATGTCAAGAAAACATAAAGGTGAGTCATAACCCACATATATATAGTTTTTAAGAAAACTTAATTCTTATATTTCTGGTATAAGTCTTTTTATAAACACTATAATTAGTTTATTGAGATGTTAATTTAGTCTATGAATAAATAAACACAAGATACGAAGGTCATGTTTTCATGGAGTTGGGAAACATACTGTTAAGAAATGTCATTAAAAATATGAAATTATGAGAGACATGTGACCACATGACATGTTGGAAGTTCATATTAAGATACAAATAAACAACAAATATATATTAACAGGGTCTTAGGGATTAGGTGTTGAGTGGTGAATTAATGGTTGGAAACCTTGCACCGAAAGTTGAAGAATAAACAACAAATATTTATTAACTAGATGACTTTCCTCATATATAATAGATTCTGACAAGTAAAGTTCACATTTTGACAACATATTTGTTTGGGTTGTGTTATCACGCCCACTTATAGAAGTTACAAATGTGAATATAATATGCTTCATGAAAGTTATGTGTACACAAAGTATTGTTCTTCTCTTATCTAAGTATTGTTCGTCTTTAAGGTTATATATCTATTAAAATTGAGCAAAATGACCACAAAAGTTCTTGGATGTTGCTTCAGCGATAGATATAGAAACTTATACTCGTCCCGCGAGATGGAAAACAATTTTTTTGACCTCCATTACCCTTAGGCAAATCAAATATTCTCATCCAAACTTTAACATGTGAATTCTACTTCTTTATCGGTTAAAATTTGAGTAAAAACTTAGGTAAATGAGCTACAAATTCCATAAGCCAACCATCATGACTTTGCTAAGGTCTTCACCATTATAAAAAACCAATTATCCTCAACTTCAAAAAAAGACCCTCAAGTTCGATAGACTTGTCACCTTTAGGCAATAGGCATTCCTGCACCTCCATATTTGCACCTCCATGGAAATGGTTAAATTACCATTTTTAATAAAAAAAACCCTCTAACACCCCCTCATCTCTTCTCTTCTCCGCTTTCTCCATTTACCAAAAATTCCACCATCCAAAACTCAGTTGCAGAAATATAAACCATGACTAATACCGGAAGAAAGTGACGAGGAAGATTGGCAAACAGGTGAAGGTGAGGTAAGGAAAAATGGTGGTGTTGGAGATGTCGTGGTTGTTGAAGATACGGGACTGAGGATGTCGTGGAAGGCTGCGTGCGGAGACAATTTCTAAAGGCCAAAAGCGCACTTGAAGTCACTGAAAATCAGTTTCGAATTCTATACACATTTTAAATTCTAAAATTCAGAATATAAAAAGTATTTAAAATTCTCTAGAATTTAAAATAAAAAATTGTTTATGCACTCTATTTCAAATTATCACGGGCGGGCACACCAAATGTGACAAAATCCCTACAAAAAAGCCTATTTTAGGAATTAGGAGGATTCGATTACAGTAACTAGTGCTTGCTTGAAAGACTTGGATTTTAGAATCCTCATTGTATACACCGGGGGTATATGGGTTATCAGGAATGGAGTCAATAGCTTTCCTGAACAAGAATCGCCTGATTTACCACACTTCAAAATTTATTTTCTGGGTGTATTTCGAAATATATTTTTGAACCTAAAAAATATCTTCGCACTAAAATTTGAAACATTATTTCTAAGTTCGGGAGGTCTACATATTATAGAACTCAGAAATGAAAACTTTGCACATTTTCCCAAAGGATAGTTTTGGAAATAAAAAATTATGGAGGGGAAGAAGAAATTGCCTAGACAACAGAATTATCAAAAGAACCCCACTCATTTGACTGACTCACTTTAACCCATCTTTTGAAAGGACTTAACTTTTTTTGGCTCGTTAGAAATGAAAAACAATTTATTTTAGCTCTGGTCAACCTATAATTGGCTTATATCTAAACAATTCAACACAATCAAATTTAAAAAATATAACCAATGTTTTGAAAGCTACAATGCAAATGATCAAGAAGTTGAATACAAAAAATCTCATCAAACGCATACAAACAATCAACAAACATTAATCTTAACAATCTCCCTCAATCCCAATAATAAAAAAGGGTAAAGAATGAAATAATGTGCCTTCATTAGGGAAGTAGAGGACAGAGAAGGATTTGTTCGTGGAAGAGGTGCTTGCAAAAAGGAGTGCATTTGTAGCATGTAGTAAGGCTTGAATGTGAGATTTGAGTAAAAAAAATGATTGAGGGAGACTAAGAGTTGAGAAACAAGAGAGTGGGAGCTGAGTTGAGTTCAGATGTGATGGATGAGTATGAGTCTAAAACATAAAGGGTATTGGTAGTGAAACAAAAAAAAAAAAATTAAAATGGGTTGATTGGTTGTTTAACCCACCATTTGTTAATTCCAAATATTTACATCGTAAGTAAACTTGTAACTTGGTTTAAAATAGTTAAGAAAAATATTTTTGAATTAAAATTAATACAAAACTTAAAACATAAAAAGATATACGGTCCATCAAAAATATTTTAGCATTTAATATTAATAACGCACATTTAATAAATAAAAAATCAAATTCAATATATTAATCAAAATCACAATTTTTATTTAAATCCTATAAATGTATAACTTTAACTGAGGATAAATTAAAAAAAATATTAATACATTAATCTTGAAAAGTCTAAGGACAATTAAAAAAAAGTATGCATTTACTTTTGAAAGTAAAGATATCAAGACAAACTAATAGAATTCATACATCACTAAATTAACTCGTATCAAGAGTTCAAACACATGCATAATAAATTACCAATACCTGCAGATATTATCATTAAGTTAAATTAATTTACTAATGTTTTTAATTGAACTACGTTAAAAAATTAGATGGAATATATTTTCCATTTTGTAATATTACAAGTAAAATAGTAGAAATAAAAGAATAACTATGAATAACTGTAGTCAATAACAAAAAGATAATAAAAAAATGATGTATTAATTTATATTCGAATATAAATTTTATGGATAATTTTCTAGAGAAGCCCCACCATCGCCAACCATTCTGCTAAACCTAATTATATTTAAAAATGCATAGTTGAACATGATCAGTTGCTTCATAAATACAAGAATTGAGGAATACAACGCACCAGTTACAGCCTACTTGCTCATCCGAAAGAATTAAACAGATAAAGCCTTACCATCAATAACTTCACAAAACCAGCCCTCACACAATTGTTCCTAGTAGTCACCTGCTTATGCTAAAACACAGTTTATTGTTACCACAAGGAATAAAATAAGCTAAGACTTTGTCCAATTTCAGAAACTAAAAATGGTTACAAACTTGTAATATGAAAATATTTGCAGACACCAATGGCAGATATTCACAAAACTTTGAATTGGCTTTTACTCATAAAAATGATTCCTAACCCAATTATCTAACAGGCTAATAATACATTCACTAATCTAGTAGAACAAAAAATAAGAGTTCCCCTGCACAAGGGCAGGGAAAAAAGCAAAAAAACGGAAAGTAGGGAGGGGGTTACAAGGAAGGAAGAGACGATCCTGTACACATACCTCTATATTCGTCTCTTTCCAAAGAAAATAGTGAAAATACCCTCTAAAAACAGCGGTAATATACAAGACCTGTGAAATGAATAAGTAAGCAATAATGCCTACCAATACAATTTTTCCTAAATTTTAACAGGACCTACTGAAAACAATGGATATCTATCTCCATATTCCAAAGCCCTCATGTATGACCAGCATCATCTGCAGACAAACCATAACAAAATTGAAGTCTTCTTTTCATTCAGCCATGAGAAATATAGATAAATACAACATTAAAAAAAATAAAAATTGAAGGTCATATTCACAAAAAGGAAAAAAGGATGCACAATTAATAGGAACCTCGGATCCAATTTCAAGAGTGGATTTCCTCTAAGAGAAAACAATAACGGCATCCCAACATCGGATATGTGCAATACATATTACAAAAGAATAAATTTTCATCAGTGAATTCTCTAGGAGAAACAATCACCATATTAAAGCATAAATGTTAGTCAAGTGAGATACTATTTGCATCTAAAAATCGTTATGGTCATTTGAGGGGCCCAGTATGTATGTATGGTTATGGTAGCAGCGGGGAAGTGAAATTAGGCCCATGAAGGCAGAAGTGAGGAGTGGAACACGTGAATGTGATTGAAGGAGGGAGAATAACAAAAATGACAAGTAAAGGAGTTGGGAGGGAGGAAAATTGGAATCAATATTAGCTAGCCTGAATGACTCTTCCTTAGGAAAGGGAGATTTTCACTTATTTTCTTATTTTTTCTTATTTTCTTGAGTCGCAGCCCTGTAACAGATTTATACCTCTGACAAGCTCTACTTCAGTATCGACATTGCTTTAGTTTTACCATTCCAATATCAAAAAGAAATATTATTTGCATTTAAAAAATTCCATTGTCTTTTACATACATAACTGCATCATAGTTAACAATGTCAGATATACAAATTGGATGGCTGCTACAATACGAACTAAATAATTTATACACATAATAAAAGAAATTAAAGAAATTCAGAATAAATATGTCACGGTTTACACTAACAATCAACACCAAGGCTAGAGTAATAAAATGTAGGAATGAAGGGGAAAAATTTGAAGATGATGGTGAAATTATTAGGAAGGAAAAACAGAATAACTGAGAAAAATTAGGAAAAAACAGTGCCAACAGAGACCAGTGATTGGTCAGTGGCCATCAAAATACATTAGCAAGCAGTGAGACTGAGTTAGAAAACAACATGAATCAAGGCAAACTTATGTTGATGGAGAAAGAAACCCTACAATGCTTCTAAAGCACAAAGCACTACAAAATGGAAGAAAAATCATATGTTTACCCAAAAAATAAACTAAATGTAGTTTCAGGGCTAAAAATGGGAAGCCCGTCACAGTGGCACTACAATAGCACATAAAAGCTACATTTCTGGTAACTGCAACCACAGCAGCTGCTACTGAAACCACTCCATTATTTGAAACCTGTAGCAGTCCGGGCTGTTCCATACTCTTCCATTGCACAAAATTGACTACAACGCATACCATAAAAAATTAAGTGAAAGCAACACTTTTCTTCTGCCATTCACAATAAATAGACCTCATAGAAAATGTTTTCTTTGTATTGTATTTTGTTATAATTAAGACATAAATGAATTTTTATGCACCCAATATCATTAACCATTTAAATATACATTTTATAGATTTTAATAAGGAAAAACATGTTAGCAAGAAATAATTGGGGGAGAAGCTGAAGTTCAAATATAAGGGTCTGCTTAGCTAAACAATAGATGCAACTCAAACTTATATAAATATTATCCAAAAGATATTAATAGTATCTGGCCCCACAATACCTAAGACTTCTAACCAGAATGAAGGGGGACAAACTCCCAAGTACACCATTGTTTTCAAGTTCATGCATTTCATCAATCAAGGCTTGTCAGCCATTCAGGGTGACCAAGAGCCTTATGAACATTGTTAGAAACAATAATGGTGGTGGACAAGGAGAAAACAAATGAGGAATATGAAAGAGATGATAACCTAAAAAAATTATAAATAGGATATGGATTACGAGTAGATTGAATACCATTTCTAATATCAAAATACGCCAAGCATGATCAAAGTAAGGAGAATGTGAGAACAATGAAGGATCCAAGGTATCAAAATCTTGTGGTGGAGGATCTGAGTTACAAGGATCTTCATGTAAGGATGAAGGAGTTATTTGTGCCAGATGTTGGTATGTGATTAGAGGTAGTGAAATAATGTTATCTGCACTTTAAATTTGAGTTTTGAGAGGAACCATGAATAATCAATGGATCACAGGATAGTACAAGAAAAACCTATTGAACCAATGAAGATGTTCAATGGAAGATATATAATACCTTTAGGTTTAGGGAGAATAGTATTTATACCCTTTCTATAGGAGAGAATATTCCAAAAAGCCATACTTAATAGCCTTTGCAGAAAGCTTGTCAAGACCTAGAAAGACATTATGAACAAAACAAGTACACCAAGCCCTATTGATTAGAAAACAAGCAGTAAGGATTACATCTCCCAAATGAGGATTGTCGTGTAAACTTAAGAGTTTAGATAAATCATAGGAAAAATATATTTGGCATTCACACCATAAGATTTGGATTTCATTAAAGACATAGAAATAGACAAAAGTTCAGAACAATTTCTCATTAGATAAACTTAGGTACATTCATTAATGAAAGTAACAAATTATATAAAATCAAAATATAACACACAGCTTGGTCCCCAAATATCAAAATGGATGATAGAAAAAGCAGATAAATCTAGATTTAGAATGTTTAAGAAGAGAAGACCTGCGGTGTTTTCTTAAACGACATGATTTACATTCTAAAGTTTGGAGACTATTAAGTTCAGGAACCATCTTTAATTCTAACAAATGAGGATGACCTAAGCCTTCATGTAGCATTTTAGGAGATAAGGATGTAACACAAAATATAAATAGGCTAGTATAAAGGTAGTATGACCCTCTAGATTCATGTCATTTGCCAGACATCCAACCCGAACCACGTTTCTATATAACAAAAGAGTTGGCATCAAAAATTATTGAACAATTCAATGATTTATTTAAACTGGCTGAAAGAAATAAGACTAAAGAAGCGAGCAAGAACAAACAGAATAGATTTTAAGTTTAAAGGAGAAAAGGAAGCTACTTTAGAGATGTTGATTGGGGATGAGATATTTAAGGAAAAGAGAGAGAAGAGAACAAGGAGATATTACCAGAAATATGATCAAATGCATCTCAGTCAATTATCTATGAATTTTGTCTCTCCCCATATTGTGAAATGCAAGTTGTTCACTAATTGCGAGTTGTAGATGATTGTGTTAAGCTACTGGATTTCAACCTCAAATGTTCTTGATATTCTTCATCAGAGAACTTTGGCTCATATTTGTTGATTTTTCAGGAAAGCCATGTAAAGAGTAACAATTGTATTAGGTGTGAATCATTCTTTTGCAATATGTACATTGAGGACGCTCTCTACCACCACACCCTCCTCTAATGTCACAGTCTCCTTTTCCGAGAGTATAAATCATGGCAGAAGACTCAATAGATTTTTGAATATTTCTATCCTAAGAGTTGGTACACCAAGGAGCCATGTTATCAAGTTTTCGATATAAGGAACTTCATAATCAGTTAAAATTTGGGATTCATTGAACGAAGATCATAACCATATAAAATTTATCCAACTTTTTTTTATCTCATCTAATGAGTCAACTTCCAAGAACATCTTCAATTCCTCAACTGCATAATGAGTTTCAGCAGTAAAAAACATCATGTCATTATCAAATTTCTTGAATGAAGCAATCAGTTAACAAAATTGTAGAGGTGTTGGATATCGTATGCAAAAATATTTTAGGCATTTGGAATTACAAGTTTTGAATGACCTGAGTGCTTAAAATATTGGGATATACAGATTGCCAAAGTAGAACACAAAGCTGAAAAATCAATTTATTCCACTCTTGAACTTGATCTGGTGGTACTCTAATCACATGTTCTCTTAAATGATTATGAAAACCTTGGCCATGGAACCAAAGTTCAATTTAAGCTTCCCAAGGTACTTAGCTTTTTCCATTTAATTTCTTAGAAGTTACAGAAGGGGTCTCAAAAATAGAGGAGATGGTCCTTGAAGACATGTTAAACCAAAGGTATGGACAATTTTCGTAATGCGACGAAGGAAGAACAAAGTACAACTCTAGGGTTTCAGGAGAGAAACAATGAGAAACTCAAGACAAGCCACTAAATGGTACTAGAATGAAGAACAAAAGGTGAAAATGAGCTCAGAAGAATTTGACGAGTCAAACAACGATGGTCTGAAAGGATTCTGACCACTAGAAGGTGGTAGGTATGTCACACGCCATTGCAACAACCAAAATTTGGATGCGTTGTAATCAAGGTTGGTCACACTCCTTAAGGCACACTCGACCAAAGTGTTGACGGACGAAAATCAAACTATGGATGACTACAGAAGGCTTTGAACGACGGAAAAAGGCTAAGGATAGTGATTGTATGACAATTTATTGGCATAGAGAGATAGGCTGAGAGGGATTGACATGCTATGATACCATCTTGAGAAAAAATACAAAAGAGTAAGAATCAATTTGAGAGATTGAATTTCCCACTCTTATGATCTCATTTATAATAAGATTAGATACATCAGGTACAATGTATGAGAAGGACACAATAGCTTTATAATACATTCTATTTAGGCTTATTTAATGTAACAGGTAGGAGTAGCGGAAAAGATAGCAGCAGAGCCGGTTGAAGTCATCTCAAAGATGAAGAACAACAACCAGACTTGAGAAGAGAGAAGGAGAACCTTAAGAATGAGAGAGGGAGAACATGTACCAACACCAAAGTACATCGGAACACAAAAATGAGGTCAGAAACAAAGACAAAAAAGGTTGAACAAACAATCACGAGTAATTCAATTTTCTCGAAAATAATGACAGTCAATTTCAATGTGTTTAGTTCTCTCATGGAATACTGGATTCGAAGCAATGTGGAGAGCAACTTGGTTATAAGAATACATCTCCAATTTGTCTGAATCTCACAGAAGTTAAGTTCTTGAAGGAATTGTTTCACCAATAGAAGTCCATAAGTCAGAGACACCATTGCCCTATATTCAGCTTTAGTAGTTGATCAGGCCACTACATTTTGTTTCTTACTTTTCCAAGAAATAAAATATTTCCTCCGAGAAAGCACAACATCTTGTAGTAAGGTGTTTATCGGTAGAAGATCTTGCCCAATCAGCATCAAATACTCATAGATTTGGGTGTTTCATTATCTTCATATATATCAAACCTTGTCCTAAAGCCTATTTTAGGTACGTTATGATACAAATGATATCATTCCAATGGCCAATACAAGCAGCCCGCATGAACAAACTAACACCAAATCAGGTATACTAATAGTAAGATAAATAAGTTTTCAAACCAATCTTCTATATCTTTCTGAATCAAAGAAAGATTCACCTTGTTCTGTCATTAACTTTTGATTTGTCTCCATAGGACTATCCATTGATCTACACATAATACATGTCTCTTTTAGGATGCCTAGAGCATACATCCTTTGAGATATTACAACACCTTTTGACTAAGCTACTTCAACACCAAGAAGTTTTTGACCCGACAAAAATCCTTGGTTGGAAATGTTTACACAAGTGTTCCTTTAGCTAAGATATTGTAGCAGCATCATTTCCTATAATAACTATAATAACTATATTATTACGTAAACACATTTTCTAGGAGAGGTTTGACAACAAAAAGTTGAATGATCTACTTCACCACGGGGTGATTGTTTGAGGGCATAGAGAGAGAGACACAACTCACAAACCAAATCAGAATCCCCTTTAGCAACAAACCCAAGAGGTTGTTCCATGTAGACTTACTCTCCAAGATTTCCATGAAGAAAGACATTTTTAATATCGAGTTGATGAAGTGGCCAATTACAAATAGCAACCATGGCAAAGAAAAGACATACAATAGTCATTTTGGCCACTAGAGAAAAAGTGTCAGTATAATCGAGGCCATAAATCTAAGTGTATACTTTGGCAACTAAACATGTCTTGAGACGATCAACTTCACCGTTGGAACCAAATTTAATGGCATAAACCCATCATCGTCCAATTGTCTTCTTCCTAGGTCGAAAAACAACTAACTCACATGTGCCATTTTGGTCAAGTGCTTCATTCATCTTTTTAGGAAAAGTAATAGAAGACATAGCATAGAAAAGTACAATAGGATGGAAACAACTTATGATAGCTAAGAAAATTATAAATATGATATCGATTACAAGTAGAACGAGTATCTTTTCAAGGGAAAATGGGTTAGGCTGAAACATCATTCCTAGGATTCATGGTATTGAGCGACGATTGAGAAGAACTTGAAGAAAGGGATTCACCTTGGAGCATTGAATTGGTCATTTGGGTCCTACTTTGGTAGGTAATAAGAGGAGGTCACGATAGTTCAGGAGGATTTTGAGCAAGATTGGATTGTGAGAAGCATAAGGAATAATAGACTCAACTAATGGTATAGGAGAGATCTATTGGATGGAATGAACATCTTGAACAAACTAAGAGAGGTAAGTATGTTTAAGAAAATGAAATTGGTAGACATCTCTAATACTTCTTGATTTCAGGAGAGTAACATTGATACCCTTTTTAAAGTTGAGAATAGCCCAAGGACACATTTAACCGCACGAACAGAAAGTTTATCTAACCCTAGAGACAAACCATGTGCAACCAAACACGGGAAATATGAAAGAGATGATCATTTGGAAAAATAATGGAATAAGGGACCTTATTGTTGAGAGAATAAGATGACATTCTATTAATAAGAAAGCAAGCAGTTAAGATAGCATCGCCCGAATGTTGGATCGATATATTGGCACCAAGCAATAGGGTATGAGAAGTCATAACCAAGTGTATATTTTTTCTCTCATTTTGTTGAGGTGTGTGAAGACAAGTAGATTGGTGTAAAATTCCATGCGAACTTAAAATTGCAAAGAAATTAGAGAAGTACTCCTTGGCATTGTTACTTCTTAAAATTTCAAATTACTTGTCCAAATTGATTTTATTCAAAAAAAATGTAAAGATAGACAATACTTCATAACAATCTTTCACAAAATAAACCCAAGTACATCTAGAATATTCATCAATGAAAGTAACAATATCTTAAACCAAAAGATGTGACATGACTTGATCCCCAAATATCATAATGGATAATAGAAAAAAGAGAATTACATCTTGATTCAGTCCTTTAAGGAAAAGAATATCTAACATGTTTTCCTAATTGACATGACTCGCATTCTAATATCTTAAGACAACTAAGTTCAAGGGCTATTTTTTTAATTAAGACAAGTGAGAATGTCCCAAACAATCACATAAAAGTTTAGGAGATGGTGATGCAAAACATGATACATGTAGACTAGTTATAAACCTCTCGATTCATGTCCTCCTCAAATTAGTAAACATGTACCACATTCATGTATATAGCAAAGGAATTGGCATCAAAGATTTTTGAACAGTTTAAAGACATGGTTAATTGACTAAATGAAATAACATTGAAAGGACAAGTAGGAACAAAAAGAACATATTTTAGATTTAAGCAAGAAAGGGAAACTAGACCAACCCCCTTTGAGGAAACTTTAGAACCATTGGCTAAAGTTATCAAATCAGGATTTTTTGGAAAAGAAAGGGATGGGAACAAAGAGGTATTACCGAAAATGTGATCAAAAGCACCTGAGTCATATAAATGGGCTTTGACTTTGAACGGATTGTGAGATCCAAGTTGTTGACGAGCATGGATTTGCAAATGCTTGTGCCATGTTATTAGATTCCAACATTAGATATTCTTCGTATTTTTCATCAGAGAATTTGGACTCATTAGCTACAACTTTAGAGATATTGACTATCTTGTCAAGAAAGTCGTGCAAAATTCAGTTCTCTTGAATGTGACCCATTTTCTTATGGTGCGTGCATAGAGAACGTCGCCTACCACCATGTCCTACTTTAGAACCGTATTCTCCTGTTCCACGTCTAATGACTCAACCTCCAAGAACATCTTTAATTCTTCAAAAGCAGATTTAGCTTCACGTCATTATTTGTTTGCTTAAGAGAGGCAAGCCTATTGGCAAAGTTATAAAGGCATTAAATATTGTTTGGAAAAATATTGAGCCTTTTTTCCAAAAATAGTTGCATCATGTTTTAAACAATCTAAGGGTACAAAATAATTTTGATTCCATAGAAGGCCACAATTATGCACAAAGTTGAAAATCAATTAGCTTCCACTGTTCAGCTTGATCAGACGGTACGTTACTCGTATCTTGTTCATGGTAATTTAAGAAACCTTGGCCAAGGAACCACAGTTCAACTTAGTCAGACCAAGAATGATAATTTTTCCAATTCGGTTTTTCATAGGTAATGATGGTAGGAGTTGTAGAGGAGACAATAGCTCTAGAAGACATTGTCGTGGAGTCTGAAGAGACCAGAAAAGAAAGAAACAATAGAAAACCCTAGGTTTGACGTTCACCCACACCGAAAAAGAAGAATCAGTTTTCAGAACGGTGACGAGGAGGTCAAAAAAGCCCAAGGAAGAGCCACGACGTTGCTTTGGTGAGAGGAAGACGACGCGTGGAGAACAAGTGCAGAGCAACGACAAATGGAAAATGCGTGTGGTGCCGTGTGGAGCAGAATTTGCTTTCTGGACCGACGAGGCTGGTTGTCGTCTGAAGAGACTCTAGATCCGGTGGTCACCATAGAAATTTGTGCTACCGTTAGCCAGCAAAAACTACGTTGGAGAAGATAGAGACCAGCAGAGCATGATCAACGCACACAGATACCAACTTGAGATAAATATGAGAAACTATATTTTATAGAGCTTGATCTCATTTATAATGATAGAATTCTAGGGAAGAGCAAAGATCAAAAGCCTAAACTAGATTTCTAGATACAAAGATAGGTATAGCACATAGCTACAACATGAAGCAATTTTCGAAAACTACTTTCTACCTACATTTAATACCATTGAGGAAATATCTTTTTACAAACATCAATAAATAAATTTTAAAACTAAAATGTTTACACATTTTCACAATCTTACCATCCTCCACAAAAAAGATTCAGCAAAATATGCATTTCAATAGTAACTAAATTTTCACAACACAAGGGCATAGAAAATAAAAATACCTGTACAATGGTAACAAAAGGGTATAAGATTCCAATCCAGACAGAACCAAGCACAGTCACAGCTGCTCCATCCATTAGACATCATCATTCCACTTTAGAATTGGGTGGCCGGATAAGCAAACTGCTCTGTCCTTGTTGCATATGTTTCACTTGTTGCTGAGGTTGATGTTGCAAAGCTACATCTTTAGGAGAATTCTGCTCCTGCTCCTGTTGCTGCTGCTGATGTTCTGGAGGCTGATATGACTGTTGAGTTGGGATAGGGTGTGCTAAAGTTTGTTGTTGAAGAGTCAGTGGCTGCTGCTGCCACTGCCCTCCAGAATTATGTGCATGAGAAGGTAAGCTAGTTGATAATTGTTGTGGTCCCATCCCTTGATTAATAGTAGTTTGCTCATGTCCAACAGAATTTCCAACAAGTGTTTTACTCCCTATAGAGCTGGCTTGAGTAACTAGATTGGCCACACTGGAATCAAATGGTGATTCTGACGTTTTCCACTGAGAAGATGCAGCAGGAGGAACAACAGTTACACTACCCGCATCCATACAACCTGGAGACATTGCAGTGTTTGTACCAACTTGGGAGGCACTATTTGCAGGATGTTGATCAACTTTAGGTGAATCCGATTGTGACAAGTTTGACGACTCAGAATGCACCTGACAGTTTTGTTGCAACATTCTCTGAACATTTGGTTGAGTTTGATTACTTTGCTTAGACTGTGGCTGGGATTGCAGTTGCATTTGATGATGGTTAGAAGCAACAGCTGTCTGTGGAGATGATGATATATGGCCAGCAGTAACCGACAAAACATTTCCTGGAATGCTATTATCAGATGGAGATATCACTGGCTGTAGTTGTTTCAATGAAGTGTTTGTTGGTCCAGAATGTAGCTTTTGCTGCAACTGGGAATGATTTGAAGAATGAGCAGGAACTACGGGCTTGGGTGGTTGATTTGGATTACCAGATCCAGGATATAAGTTTTGACCTTGCATCATGGACATGATTTGGTCTCCTTTCTCAACAGTTTGGCTTCCTGGAGGTACAGATAATCCATTTAGATGAGAAGAATCCACAGAGTTATTCTGATTGACTACAATGTTTCCTCTTCCTAGTCCTTTGAGAAGTTTTGCCTGCTGCTGAGCCTGTGCATGCTGTGGCTGATTAGGATGCTGCCTGCCTGGCTGTGGATACTGCCGCTGCTGTGGTTGCCGCTGCCTTTGTTTTGCTGCCTGATTAGTCAATGCACTAGCACCAGGATTCCTGCTGAAACCATGTGGTAGGTGATGTTTCTGCTGTTGTTGCTGAGAAGAAATGGGAGTCAAAGGGGATGTCGGTGTTACAGGGGAAAGAGATACTTGCTGCGATGAATTTTGAGGTTGTGCCTGGGAATTATTTTGGGCAGGGGATGATATAGGAAGTTGAGACTGTGCCTGACCATGTTGAATCAAGGCATTCGATGCAGCAAGCTGCTGCTGCTGTTGGTGCTGCAGATATCGCTGATGTTGCTGCAGGTGCCTTTCCTTTGCCAATCGGATAGCATAGGCCTGTTGTGAATTAGTAGCATGATTTGAACCTTGAAGGGGGCGGGGATTACTGAGATGGGACTGTTGCTGAGATAATTGATGTGGCTGCTGGGAATGCCCTGGATATGACTGAACTGATGGTAGAGTTGTCTGGTTATTAAAGGCAGAAGTCATCCCACTAAAAGCAGGAATGCCTTGACTGTTCCCTTGTGTAACCTGCATTGTCGGAAGTTCTGGAACCATGGTTTGTCTTTGGTGTTCTTGATTATGGCCAGGCTAAAGAAAATGGGAAGAAAAATCATTAGTCAGAATAAAATAAGATCACAAAACAATGTTGTCAGATGCACAAGGGCAAATCAATCAAAAATTGCTCAAATTTACCAAGACAAGCCATTAGAAACGTTAAAAAACTAGGATGCTAGTTGGATGGATATTAAGTTTCATTGCCACAAGAAGAAATTCATACTTCAATGTTAATTGTTATCAATAGAGCCCCAATTAAATTCTAAGAGAGAATATGAACAGTTCTCACCCTCATCATGTGTGCAGTCTCCCTAGGTCTCAGCATTGAGTTTCCTTGTCCAGCACCAACTCCAGAGTGAATATTTACAGGGCTTGGCATCCCCACCATACTAGAAGAAAGCATGCCCCCAGAACTAAGCATTGATGATGATGGAATTCCTTGAAACCCTGGCCTGGACATTGTAATGCTTCTGTTGATCCCACTCATCATGCCCATACCATTACCACCAGGCAACATTCTCGCACCACCACGATCACTTCCTGAAAGAGATCCAGGAACGGACAGGGTAGATTGCTGCATGTTTCTACTAGACAACATCTGATTATATTGTTGTATTCTCTGTTGTTCATCAACTGATAAAGGTGGAGTACGTGAAACTCCGTATCTACTATCCCTAAAAACACATGTGATTCGCAAGCATTGAATAACTAATATTGTTACATACATTTAATAATTGTACAGCAAGAAACTCTAGTTATAAAATATTCTAACCTGGAAGAGGCCCCCAATGGACCAGATGATGATAAGTTATTGCTAAGATTCACACCAGAAGATGATGGAATAGACGAATTCAGGCCAGCTGAAGGATGCACTGGGGGTACAGAACTATGACTTGACATTGGTAAACCACCAGTATGAGACCCTTGATACCCAAGGGACAGGCCATCTGGGCTTGTTTGATTTGTATCACAAAGATCAAGTGGCCTTTACCAGAAATTAAATATGATTAAAATACTAGAGCAGTTGTGCTAAACAAAATAACAATGTACAGCCCGAATGTGAAAATTTCAAGACAAGCCATACTGTGCTAAATGAGAATACATAGTAATTTAATAATATTCAAAATTTCAAACTTCAAAGTAGATCTGCCCCCCATATAAAGCAATTAGAACTTACGTCAAAATACTCCCATTCAAGTTGTTCGGACAGATTTGGGAAAGGGCAGACCCATGCGAACTATGGACAGGTACCAATGGTTGGTTATCGTTCTACATACAAACAAAAGCATTTCAAATTAGTTGTCAGAAATTAAAAGAAGGGAAGGGGAAAGAAAAAATAAGAAGGTTAACAAAAAAATTATGATGTTTGCCAGGTAAATCACATTATAATCATAATTAAAAAATAACAGTTAGACTTAAATGTCCAACATCCTCAGAAACAACTGCACTCTTGGAATAAAAAAAAATCATAGATGTGGAAAAGGAATATTCTCAAAAGGAAATTAGTAACAAATAAGTGGAAATTAGTCTCAAGTCTCGGACCACTTAGTCTCAAATCGGAAATCCCCACAAGCCTGAATTGGATATGTTTTGGACTCCGGCAATGGACCTCAAAAAACACTCAGACTCAATTGGAACAACTTCACCCAGCACAATTCTAGTTGAAGCTGCATTGAGCCCAGACAAGAGCACATTTTGGCTCAACACTGAACTCAGACAAGGGAGAAACAACAGGTAACTGCAGTGGGTTTCAGTTAACTTTCAGTGACAGTCTTTTGACAGATGTCTTGGGATGAAGATGCAACCATGGGATACTGCACAGATGAGTTTTGGGAAACAGTATCATACAATTTATTAGTTGGCTTCATTCAACCTTGAGAAGAAAACTTGACTATTAGGATACATAGTATTCTTAGCGTTGTGGGGAAGACCAAGTAAGGATAGTTAGAATACTAGTTAGTTGTAGTAAGTGACAAATAAATTGGCGTGTATGAGAGGGAATGCATTCAAATATGTTATCATTTGTAAGTTGACAAATACTTCTATGTGAAAGAGAAATCCTTTAAAGGAGAGGCCGTTGCAAAAGAGTTTTCTCTCCTTTTCTCTGTTCTAGGCTCCCAACAATAACAAAGCAGGAAAGGATAAAATATTTGAATAGCAAATTTCAAGGTAGATTATGCAAGTACAGATTTCTAAAATCATAGCAACAAGTTTTTGTACAAGAATGTTAATGCTTTTACAACTAAAAATGTCATTGAACTAAAAACAATTATTCAAAAATCTATGTCAAACTGTCATTGAATCATTCTTGAACTGATGTTAATAAAAATTAATTATAGATACAAATAATATCAAAGAAACGGAACATCTTAGCATTCCTTAAAACTAAAAAAAAAAAAAAACACTGCGATATAAACTCATAATTGAAAAATATTGAAAAGACTAAATAAATTGATTGTCAATTTGAACCAGTTATCTCTACCGGGTCACCAATTTTTAGACCAGTTCTTTCAAAGGCAGGTTTGCTGGTTTAATTGGACTCCAGCTGAACCAACCAGTCAATCACTTTTCAAACTATAAGTTGTAATAAAACTATATCTTAATGTCACTTTCATAGAACTGCAACCATCGTTCAATTGTAGTTGACTCAAAAAGATCCAACTGTATAATCGTTAATTAAATTAACCACCAATCACCTGATTTAATTAGTCATAAATGTGATTGGTATACCATCTTTAAATGTCTTGCAACACTATGAACCACTTAACATAAAAGCTTTTGCTTAAAACCTGATTTCTGTGGAAACGTTGCTTCTGCCCAATCTTGATAATTTTATCAAAATGAGACTTCAAAGTATCCTCCTCCATTGGTCCTTGCAAACGCTGAAACAACTGCCTAGCACTACCCTGCTAAAGATTGAAAATAACCAGCCAAAGTTGAAAACTTTTCCAACAATGAGGAACGACTAATATGTATGAGCGAAGGCATAAGATGAATTAAATAATAGAAGTATCCATGCCTTTGGAATTCCAGGCAATGTAGATGGATAAGACTGAGAAGATCCTGAGTCTTCAGCACTATCTGCACCATCCCCAGCACTTCTATCCATCAAAATCTTGTGACGCTCCTTGCACTCTTTTGGCTTCCGAAAGATACACTGGAAATATTGCAAAACTGTATTACAGATCCAAGCAAAAAGATAGCTGAGAAATAAAGGAGAGGAAAGAAAGAACAGTTCTGAATTCTCTCTTTTATCTTCTGATATATTTGTAAAACAAGGTACCACTAGGTCATTGTTGACTTCCCCTTGACTCTATCTGGTGGACAATACCACAATCTGGGAATGACAACAATGAGGTGTTGGGCTACTAGGTCACAGTTTTGTATCTCAAGAATACGAGACTCTAAGTGTTTTGTTAAACATTTTGCGCTTGGGTAGGATAAGTTGCATGGCACAAATATATTTTCTTTTTTTCTTAGGGTTAATATTAGGTATGTGGTCTGGTAAGGTCACAGGGCCCAAACATTTCTTTGTTTTTCTTCTATAAGGTCACAGGGCAGACATTAATAGCACATAATGCCATTAAAAATGACATTGAAGAGGGAAGAGACGCTACGAAATGGCATACCATACCACCATGGTGGCCATAACCATTCTTTAACGGCATTGTTCTTACTCAGCATTAAAATGAGACATTGAATCTCCATCAGCTTTCCAATCTTGGTAATAAAAAGAGACATATATTAAAATGAACACTTTTTGTGATAGAATGTGACAACAATAATCGAAGATAATAGTAGATGTATATATGTCCTGCAATCATAGCACCTTTCCTATCTGAGTAACTATATCAGCACATAATTACCTTGAATTGTATAGTACTGTTAATAGCATCACTGACAAGCTCCCAGTTTGGACCCATATCATGAACCAGGACAACAAGAGCCTGCAACAGATAAGAATAGATACCCGATTAATGCATGTCATGAAGTTGAAATATGTATTCCAAGAAAGGAAATAAGAGTTAAGTGAGATGACTATGAACAGAAAACAACCTGGTCTTCAAATAGTGACCATGGAGTTCCAGAACCAGACTGTCCCACAGAAACCTATAATCAGTAAAACAAAAATGAAAAATAAATCAATCAGTACAGTGACAAGAGACACTTTGCTACCACAACAATCTGTGTTCGCAAGAAAATTACCTTAAGTGCTTTGGTTTTCCTGCCCCTATCTCGTCCACCACTAATGATTCTAATAAATTTACTTGGATTAGACATGTTACTCATTTGTGAAGCAGCAGGGGAGGGAATAGAATTAGTTATTGGAGCAACATTGTCAAAATTATCAAGGGATTGCTTTGATGTCTTCATCTTCTTCACACTATGCTGCCCATACAAACCTTCAAAACAGGACAGTTGATTTCGTCAAACATGACAATATAATACGGACCAAAGAAAAAAATCTAAACATGTGATCAGATAACAAGGCAGCTTACCACCAATTCCATTAGATTCAAAGTTATGACTGTCCAATCTCTTCTTAGAATGATCCCTCTGCATTGTAAATACATTAAAACACCATAGGATAAGTACAGTAGAAAATATTGAGAACGACAAAACTCAAGTAGTCCAATATCTACTAAAGCAATATTAAGCATTGTAAGGTAAAAACACCATGCCCATCTATACATTATTGATCCAATCCAACTACTTTTCATAGTAGAAAGAGTCAATTTTAATTTTTATTGGTCAAAGGGATGAAATGAAACAAATCGGGAAAAAACAGAATGGTGTGAAACAAAACATAATGGAATAAAACATGAATTTCATTGTGTAAACATTTTATTGTGGGATGGAAATAAAGTTATTGATCAATTTGTTCAAAACTACACCGAACCAATTGATCAGTCTCAAAACTGGTGAACCAGTCAAGTGACAAGTTCAATCAAACCATACAAATTCACTTGGAGAAAAACCAAACAAAGAAATAGAAAGCCCTTTAAAAATCAGTAAATCTGGAAAAAATCAGGAAAAGACCAATTCACAGGATAATGGGAAAAGGCTTAATAGAACATCATTTTGATTTTCTCTTAAAAAAGGAAATTCAATGTAATGTTTATTCTAAACCTATAGTTAATAGATGTTGATGTGTATCATTGAAACCTAACTTAAGTATCATGACATTTTATTCCAGGTTTTGTATGTACTTTAAATGTTAAAAACTATACAGTTATGTTTTAGTTTTTAGTATTATAAAAGACATGGTATTATATTCTTTTAATATTACTTTATACATTATTTAATTATTAGTTTTATTTTATTAATACCAGTTTTACCATGGCTGAACCTAGAACCAATGTTTTACTTGTTCAATGACAAGTCTTGGTTGAAAAACATTGTTCTTGATAACTTTTTATTTCCATATTCTCTTTACATTAAAAATACCAATATTTAATTTCGATTGAAAATGAAAATAATATTAACAAATAATCCAAGGCATAAATAAAATAAATAAAGGGTCCTTCATTAATATTAATTTTTATTATAATTTGGATTTTTCCAAAATTGAAAAATATAATTATATTGGTAACAAGCACATTTGCGTCATTGAAGTACATTAAAAAAGTTGACAGCAGCATGGTGCAAGCAAGGTGAGATGTGTCAAAAATATAGAGATAAAGAGCAAAGAAGAAATGTGTGGCTGAAACAAAACCATTGACAATTAGAGTAAAGATAGAACTGTAACTTCATAATTTTACAAAGAAAGACCTCTAGCTTAGCTTCATCTCACTCTCCCAAACTGGGATAGGTTTTACCAGATTCCATTATATTCCATCCTCATTTTACGAATCCAAACAATGGCATTATATTCCATTCCATCCTCCTTCACCAATCAATCACAGACTAAACCTAAAACTTCATAGGTATCATCCCCCAATTTCAGTTAACCTCAATGAAATCAAGGTCCCAAACTTTTGACAATTACTCTGTCATCCCATAAAATATTAAAGAGAAAAAGAAAGCTTTCAACTTTCAGCAAAGATTTACCGGTGTGTGGAGAGAGACTAAAACTTCGAAATTACCTAGTATGAATTTCCATGATAATTGTCCTTTTAATCCTTTGTTCTTCATATCAGAGATAGGCAGGGTTAAAAATTCATCATAATGGAGAGAAAGTACAAGGAATCCAAGGGATAATAGATCGCCCTTAGCGAAAGAAAACACAAGGTAAAGCAGCAGAAAAACATCAATGGAGCTAAGTTACCATGTCCCTCCACATACGTAGGCTATATTTGGGAGTTCGAATGGGAAGAATTATAAGACAACAAAAAGAGAGTAAGAAAGTGTATTTGCAGAAGAATCTTTGGTGGAACGGAAATGTGTGTGGTTGAATTTGAAGGGTTACAAGACAATCCCCATTTTCCTCCCATTATTGTCTTCTAGTTTCACTATTTCCTTTACAATTTTTTAAAAGCAAGGAAACAAAGTTAAAAAAACAGAGTGAGGTTTTTTTAATTAGAAATGAAAATAGAAAATATTTTCTTGAACCAAATGGCCCTTTGAAACTTTCCAAATTTTCCCTTTCCAAATCCTCAATTTAAACATAACCTTAAGAAATCTCGATCAAAAAGGCCAACTGTTTTTCACCAAATCAAGTTCATAGGAAAGTTTTACCATATTAGCAAACATTTGGTTATTATTGGTAGTGAATTGATAAAACCAACCGGTAATAGGGAGAAATTAGAGATTGAGAAGAAAGAAGAGAAAGAATGTGAATTTTATTATGATGACTCCTTGAGATCAGTGTGATCCAAGAGAAAGAGAATGTGTACAACTAAGGGCAATTCTAAAGATCCTAGACACTCTCCCAATGAAGTCTACAAGAACAAACCCTCTCCCCTCTGACTAAACTCTATTTATTCTACTGATTACAACTGAATTAGTCATAACCATTTGGTGAGTGAGTTACAACAGTACCCACATCCTGTCCATACTCTTCTGTCGTCACATGTATAACCTATTAATGATAAGTCCTGTATGATGAATGTTGGGCTTTAAAAAGAGATAAGAGGTGGAGATAGCAGAAATGAGAACATAACAAACGGATGTATGCCCACACAAGAAAGGACATGGTACGCATGATTGTAAAAAGGGAGATATTGGGGGAGCACTGAATAGGAAAAGACAAAAATAAAATCAACCAGCAGTTTGGATATGTACAAAGGTCATTGAAATCACACAAAGAAAATCCATTGCCCTGAAAAAAAAAAGGAAAAAGGGACCAATAACATTAGATTACAAAGTTATAAATAGTGGGTGGTAAAATATGCCAGAAGGCCATAATTCCATTCCCGCCCTGTAAACTGGCCATGGCTAATGGTGACACCATGATGGCCTCCCCTTCACAATTTCCTATGGCGGTTGGGAAAAATCTGCCATGTCCAGACTAATAATATCTCTAAGGGTTTAGTTTAGCCTCTTTAGCCAAGGCCATGGGCATCTGCTGATTTATCTAGCCAATCTCACCTAACGGAATAAGACCTTTGTTGATGTTATATGTTCCAACCAAACACACCAAATTATAAAAATATATTTGCTTCCACAAAAGGAAGAACAAAATATGCCATGGAAGAATGTGAATCAGAGTGGACCAGCCAACCCCAAAAACACTAAAGCGGAAAAGCACATAATGGAGCAACTGCTACATCAAATATATTCGATGCAAAGACTTCACATTAATGCAATGACATGTTTGTAAATACAGTTTACCTCTGCCTAATTACAGATTACAAACTTGAGTGTAGTTCCATCATGGCTAAGTGGAAAGATGAATATTGTTAAAGATCCAATATTGACTAGAGAAATGACCAAATTAACATATATAAGTGGATGCAAGTTTCATCTTACAAACTGATTTTGCAAGGTTGAGTCAAACTTAAAATCTACTTTCTAATTAGTATCTAGAGTCTTTTTCAAAATTGTGTTGGTCTGGCAAACTCATTCTCATCAAAGGATTTTTCTTTTGTCGACTTTCTACTAGGTTCACTTTCACTGTACCAGTACCACTTGCAGTGAGTTTTCCAACAGTTTTAAAGGACCACCATTTTCTTCAGCACACACAGGGTTTAGGTCGTATTGAACCAATCTATCCAACTGTCCAAACACTTACACAAACACCCATCTATGTGTCACAGACACGACTTTTCCCCCTCTTAAGCTATTTTATTATCATTTTCCAAATTTCAAGAAAAAAAGGTGTCTTCCAACATTTCTTTAGCACACACAGGGTTTAGTTCGTGTTGAACCAATCTATCCAACTGTCCAAACACTTACACAAACACCCATCCATGTGCCCTCGTACGTGACTATTTCCCCTCTCTTAGGCTATTTTATTATCATTTTCCAAATTTCAAGAAAAAAGGTGTCTTCCAACACCACACCAACCTCCATAACAGATTCTCCCATCCTTTCTAACTAAACTGTTAGCACTAAGAAAATGGACAGGTTTAACTATTCCACATTGGCTTCTGAAATATGGCTATAGTTAAGCAGGTTGTGCTACAAATCACAACAACCATTGAATTTATTCCTATAAAACATGCACAATTATGTGTCAGTCTATCTTAACAAGAATTGTTGGACTTATCGTGTTACCCGCTATCATGTCACTATCAGACCACCCAGAGATAACTATTCCCACACTCAAAATGTTTAATCTTTGATGTGTGAGGATAAATTAAAGATCTCACATCGACTAGAGATATAACTAAATTATAATATATAAGTGGATACAAACATCATCTTACAAGGAAGTTTTGTAAGGGCGAGTTAACCTTAAATTCCACTTTGTAAGAAATATCATGAGTATAAAATTATTTAAAAAGAATACCTGTTCACTCAGCACAACAGAATCCAATTGCCATCCCTGATCATATGCAGAACCCTGTAGACATAATTGTTAAGCATCTACAATAGAAATACAGATTAAAAATAAAAAGGATCCACAAGTTTCAAAAATGCAAACATATGCATGAATACAGATTTTGATTACCAGATTCTTGGGCTTCTTCTTTTTTGTTTTAACTGATGTTTCTCCACAGTCATAAGGTAATTGCTTTTCAAAATCTCCAACTGACTCCACCTCCACACTTTTCTGAATCTGTGGTCCAGCATGTAAAGTACTCTGGTCATCGGGAAAGGAATTGGTATCTCCACTTGAAGCATCTGTCTTAGCTTGAGCCTGTACTGTCCCAGAGACCACAGCAAAAGGACTCACAACTCTCTGTCTAGAAGCTGTGCGCATGCGTTTCGTTGGTATTGTTCCAACATTTAAACTTGATGGCCTTTTTCCGAGCAGCATGGATGGTTGAGCTCCAGTTGAATAATGCCCATAAGCCAAATCAGTCCCAATTTCACTGGACTTAGGAGTGTAAGACTTCATTCTGTTTTTGTGTTTCTTTTGCAATGATTTTGATGATCTACCCTCATACAGACCAGGCAAATAATAAGTGCCAGTTTCTCCTTCATCCTCATCATATGCACCCTCTTCATGCCCAAACTCTACATATAAATTTAGAGAGGAAGAGAAATTGTGATTGATTCCAGAATGATCGACAATGCACATATAAATCAAATAATTTAAATATCCCCAATAGTACCTGCTGCAGTATTATACATAGATGTTTCAACTTCCTCTTGAATGCTGCTACCAGTTTTCTGAGGGAAAATTGTATCACCAAAAGTATAAATAAGACATAAAAGAACATCGGTGACACCAAAGTAACTTCAAACCAATAAAACTTCAGCAGAAGTCATGAAACATTAAACCTTCGGGGTAAGGTTCGTAGTAAAAGTAGAGCATTTAAGCAAATAAATTTACCTCATACTGTAGAAAGTGAGATTCAATAGACTTCCTGTATATTTCCATTGCAGTAGGAGGAACTGTATAGAAAAGGCTTTCCTGGAAATTAAGATACATGTAAAAGAGGTAGCCAGGCTAAAAGCAATTGCTTGCTAAAACAAACTAATGGCAAAAGTAAACTATAAAATCATCTATTCCATGTTTAAACTGCCATGCTAAAACATGATATGAATTATTCCTCCAAAGTAATCAATAAATAAAAGAATAAATATTAATGGTGTCATAATTGTTAATATATAATATTCGTAAAGTTTATCTTAACAATTTACATGAATTTATAGATAAATATTTTCTCATTACATGTGCGTTTCTACCTCATATTTCATTGGACATTTTTATAATATCTCATCTATTAAATTTAAAAATCCATAATTTTACATATTTTATATTATTACTAATATTTAATTTAATTTTACAGTGAAACACATGGTGATATATATACAGCCTGTAAAAGAAGTGTCTAGCAAGAACAAATATAGCTTATTATAACAAACAAACAGCGAAAGTAAACCACAATCATCTATTAAATTATATTGAATGGACTTCAAAAACAAGATTTTGATTTGGCAATCAGTGAAAATAAACGAGAAAGGTCACTAACATACAAATTAATAAGCTAATCAAATAAGGATAAGGTAACTTGGCCCATACTTCAGTAAGATGATCATCCCATGACATATCAACAATGCCTAAGTCCGATATTTTATCAGGTGTTGTTGGCGCTTCTGCTTGACTGGAAATTCCACGAGATCTAATGTCCTTTAAAAATCTCACGGCATAACTATGCACCGTATGTGCCCCCTGTTTAGTGGTATTTTGTTCATCCAAGCATTTGCTTTTCTCCTGTGACCAAAACCACCAATAATCAAGCATCATTAACCAATAGCTAAAATAATTACTATAGAAACCTAAAGCAGGGTAGATTTAGAAGTATCTCAAAACACCCAGATCATACCATAACAAAAACATTCAAATCATGAAATAGTAGTGAGACTCTCACACATCTAAATCTAAATAATGTAAAAAAAAGAATGCCAATCAAACATACATCAGCAAGGATGACAAGAATGAGCAAACCCAACTGAAAGGGAAAAGAATATTATAATCAAAACTACTATACAAATGTATTAACATTAAACGTTGTACAACTTCAAGTAGTGCTAAGAAAATTAGCTTGTAAATAGTAAGACGACAAAATATATTGTGAAATTTAGTCTTTCAAATAGTAGGAGAAATAATACGAATACCTAGTCAAATCAAGTATAATAAAGTTCATCAAGAACACAATACCTGATACATAAAACAATCAACAATAAACCAGAACACAGTAACCACACCATCTAAACCCTTTTTATTTAGAAGCAATACATTCAGTATTCCACAAAGCATAACATCTAGGTTGCTCTTTCAAGTTATACATTTCTAAATGCAAAATACTCATTAACAATTGAATAGTTTGTTGTAGCATCACTTTACTATAAAAAGGTATTATCTTCAACAGCAACTACTTAAATGAGTTTGCATTTGTATGTAAGTTTAGTCCTATCACAACACCAACCAAAAAAATTCACTTTTTTAAGAGTGGGATAGTTAAAGGACAAAGTAAATAACCAGCACCATCTCAGAATTGCTCCTCTTGTCCCTAGAAGCTTCATTGGAATCAATGTTCAAAGAACTAACTGAACCATCAATACAGTTACGGTCATCATTGACTAAATGGAGCTCAATTGAATTCCAGAACTGCATGACAGCCTTTGCCATGTTGTGAGACAAAATTTTCACCCCAAGATGTTTGCTTTGTTTTTCGAATCTTAACCGAGATGTAAAATATGCCTGTTGAGACAATTGTGCAGCAGCAGTTATCTTCCAAAGACGCTCCTACAAACACAATTTAGAGGAATAAAAGGATGTATTAAAAATCAGTTATCAATTAGATATAACAAGGGTCCATAATCCTCAAGTCCTTATAATGATGATAGAGCATAGAATCAAAAGTAGGTCTAGAGAATATAACCTGTGCAAAATCATTCGCCAACCATGTCATTTCCTCAAGGACAAAACCCCATTGAGACTTTCTATCAATCTGTGATGGCAATGTGCGAACAGATAACTCTGCAATCCGCTTGCGCTTGACCTGCATTAACATATGATGTCAGAAGTTTATAGTTTACTGAGAACCCCACAAAATTTACAAGAATAATAATCAGTAGAAATGAAAACAAAAGTTTAAGACCTCTATAATCTTAGCCTCTTCCAATATAGAATCCTCATGAGCCTTGTCTGGTAACTTCAAGTTGTGTGTATTACATGATTGACATTCAGATGCAGCAGTAGTAATCTTTTCAACAGGAGCAATTTGCGTTGTTGAAATTGACACATCAGTAGGAACTTTAAGTCTTTCACAGTTGTCTTCTCTGATACAGTTAGGAGGATCCATCAGGACACCACTTTCCTCTTTATCCGCATTTGATATGAAACTTTCATTGTGATGCAATCCTTTAATATTGGAGGAATCTGTCACGTTTTGCATGCAAGAACCATTAGTATGTATGTTTTCCTCACTTTTGACCATGCTACCACTACCAGAATGGTTTGCATAAGCAGTAGCATGTTCAATGTTGGAAGTAGCAGCAATTTCACCAGCATTGGTATTAATTCTTTCTTTTACAACTCCACTGCCAGTTAAATTCAGCTTCTTCTCAAATTCTGATGTTTGTTCCATAGTATTTCCATTTGCACCAATATTCTTAGAATTACTACACACATTATTATTATTTACATCTCTAGCTAAACTAGTTTGTGGGCAGGAGGACTCCGAATCAAAATTCTTCATGCCTAATGCAGCATTGCAATTTTGGTCTCCATTTGCTACACCTTTCCTGTCTACTTTTATGTTGCCAAACCCATTTGGCTGACCAGAAGAAGATTCATTTCCAGGTTTAGTAGATGCACAAGGCTGAGGCTCAAGATCACCTGATGTTCCCAGGTCCCTTTCTCCAACTGCTTTAGCTTCCCCAGAAGCCAAGACAAGTGGAGTTTGTACAATATCATCTTGAGCAGGCATAATTTTTTTATCTTCTTTGAAGTTTTTATTCATGGCACTATCCAATTTGTCCTCAGGAACACTAGCACTGCCACTAGCTGCTTGACGTTCTTGGACACCATCCAATTCATTATCCAGTGAATTATTAGATGTTGGATCTTTAGAGAGAACCTCGCCATTTAAACTCGTAGGCTTTGGCTTAGAAACAGAAAGCACATTGTTGTCCTTCTGTTTGCTTGTATCAGAAAACATTCCCTTTCCATCTCTTGAAGCCCCACGAGGACCATGATTTGGTTTGGACCTGTTCCTTCGTGCATATGGTCGGAAAATAGCAGAATCTTCGGTCTCCTTTGCATTCTGACTTCCACCAATTCGGGAAGACTGTTCTGAAGGAGCAATATTATTCCTTTTATTTGAATGTAGAGACCTCTTTTCTCCAGGAAACTCATTCTCACCATCAAAAAGTAAGAGGTTATCAGCAGTATTTGGTTCACTAAGAGAAGGGACCCCTGGTCTAGCACTACTGTCGACAGAGTCACCATGAGGGGAGGCAGTCAATACAAAACTACCTTTTGCTTCACTGAATCATATTAGGAGGGAGGACAAGAAAAGGGAGGTGACAGGGCACCATTAAGCGAATTAATACACAGTACATATTCATACACAAACTACACATAGTGGTGACAAAACAAAGGAAAAAACAAGAAAATATAGCCAACCTGGTCACAAACTGCTCTTGATGCTGATCAGTGAGTGAAGTAGACTGAACACTGACTGAAGCAGCATTCCCTAATTTAAAGTCCAAAGGATTCCCTCCCTGCAATTATAAAGCTTAGTTGAGCTGCTCATCATTTACATTGAAAATTTACTAATACAAGATTGCAAAAGAACAAATCTTCATACTTTTTCAAGAAATTCTAGTTCCCTTCTTCTCTCTTCACGAACATCATATTCCAGTCTGTATCAACATGCATGAGTTATTCTTCATGCATATGATTACATTGGCACTCAAAAAACACAATAAAAAAAAATAATGCAAGTACAGAAACAGTTTTCCCTTCACCTGAGCTCTGCCTGAGCCTTCTCAATAGCTACTCGACGCGGAGAGGTTTTCAAACCTATACCAACTCCGCCATCAACAACACCTCCCATGGAATCAACCTCAGCATTTACAAGGAAGACAGATCCTGGGTTACATCCATGCATCCCACTCTTAATAACTAAGAGTGTCACTTTCCATTTATCAAAGAATCTGCCAATTTTTATAGAAGAGAGGGCAAATTAAAGATGTAAATCCAAGTACTAAGTGTGCATTAAGGCCTATAAATTTCCTCACGGATCAAACATTAGAAACACTAACAATTAATCAACACTTGAGGCACAGATAGTAATTTCATCTGTGTTGCTGAAATAGGTGAAGTACTTTTCAGCAAGAATCACTGTATCAAAAAGATTCCCTCAAATTGAAAATGTGACATACTCAATGCAAGCCTGTTAGGATAGGATGTTCAGAACTTGGATCTCCTGAATTCAAAACATTGCAAGTCATCCAGTTTGTAGTTAGACTACTCAAGTTTTTCCTTCCAATTAGGTTTACGATCAATTTTGATTATAAAATAATTTGGATGGTCAAGATCATAGACAGCTTTCTAAAAACAGTTAACAATATTAATTCAAGATTACTATACACCCACCTTGCAAACAAGAGTTGCAATGTTCCATACTTAATAAATATAAAAAAGGTAACAGGAGTAGGAAACAAAGATAGGCTATGAAATTATATATATGAGGAATTATGTTTGCATTTCCAAGCGATACAAAAATAACCTCTTGGTAATTCGGACTTTCCTCATTGTATTTATTGAATAATAATAATAATAATAATAATAATAATAATAATAATAATAAATATACAACAAAACAAGAACAAAAAGTGGAAGCAGAAAATTGTGTGACAAGAACATTTCATGGATAAATGTCATGCACTGCTTTAGCATTTAAAATATTTCAAATTTCAATTATTATACATTTGGTATCAGTCTAACATATTCATCAAATGATTTGTATCATGCACCACATTAACATTTCAAATCTTTCAAAGCTAGTCTGCGATGAGAATTTCAGGTCCTATATACTAATTGTTCGCATATTATCAATCAATTATAGTTTTTCATTTCCATTACAATTGGGATTCTGACATTTCTTTAACAAAAAAGTTACATCTGCTTCCACTGAGTGAATAAATGATAATTGATAAGTAATAAAATAATCATTCCACATAAGCCACATATAAATATTACTTTCAAAAGGAGATGTAACCGAAGAAGAAAAACAATTATCTAAAACTTTATTGAGTGAAAAATTCATCTTATAATTAAATCCCCCAAAACATTTTGAGAAGCATGCTAGAAAGTATCTACAACATAGTTACATAATGAAATAAAAGATCATAGTTATCCTGACACAAGTCACCAGATTGTATCAATTGTTTAAAAGATAAGAATAACATATATTTACAAATAAATAAAAAATGTAGGAAATGCCAGAGTATGTCCAGGTTTTGAAAGAATAAGGCAACCTCACAACTTAAAATGTTTGCACGGGACAATTTGAGACCAGACATAAGAAGCGTATTAAGAGCACACCAACGTCCACTTCGAAACATACCAACTAATAATACAATAGGAACGTACTAAAAATTAAAGTAGTGATACGAAAAGTTATTAACACTTATCGGTAACCATTACATACATGAAAATGTTGCCACCAATTATTCCCTTCAAATTTTCAAAGTGAGATCACACTATTACATTTATGCTTCAAATTACTAGCTCCCCACTTAAACACCAGCATTCTAATTTGCTTCCCGGTAAGTGTTAAAAACCAAAACTACAAAGTTATTTAACAGAACAATGCAGCAGCACATTAGCAGCCACTCGAGGCACAAAGCCATTCCATTCTAACACAATGCATAGCACACACAGCGCTGCACAATTCGCCCAGACATTTGAAACCCTAACCTCGACCATTTCCAGCAAATTTCCCCAATTTCACAATTCTAGGGTTTCGAGTAATGCCAATAAAACAACAATTAGGGCGAGAAATAGCACCTTAACGCGGAAATGGGAACCTAGGGCACAATTCAGGCGCGTTCTGAGTCGAAATTCCTCTCTCCTAGGGTTTTGGAAATTAGGGTCCCTTCGCTCAGAGTAGCAGCAACGACGGGGAATTTGGCCTAAAAGCTAGCGCGTACGGCAACGAATGCGAGAGCCATGGAAGAAGGTTTTGTTCTGTTTTGTTCCCTCAGCGAGGATGTGTGTGTTTGCGTGGTGGAGCAATTGGGGTTGCGTTGAGTTTCTCTCTCTAGAATTTGTAGAAAGAGAAAGGTCGTTTTGGTATTGGGGGTAGTCGTTGATGATGTTGCGGGGTGAGAGAGAGAGAGAGAGAGAGAGAGAGGGAGAGAGAGAGAGAGAAAGAGAGAGAGAAAGAGGGACTATGCAACCTCTGGTGGAGTGTTGTGGGCTTTGGGGCATGAACACGACGATTTAGAGAGGAGAGGGCTCGTAAGAAAATGGACGTTCATTTTGGGCTTTTTATTATGCACTCTTTCTTTTCATCAGAAGTTTGTGTGATTCAGAATCAAAATAGGTTTAATTAATTTGTTTTACTTCTTCTAATCTTACTTCTGATCTTCTCAATTACTACAAAGCTTTTCATTTTATTAGGTTTGGTTTTATTGCAACAAAGACGACGATGTCATACGCCAAAACTACATAATTTTTTTCCTCTATTGAAATTAGTTACAATATTATTATTATTAGACTCCAAAATGTTTTATCAACTAAAAAAGTGGATTACCTGATAATTTAGGCAACAAGAGATGTGAGAACATTTTTGTATGTGATCCATCACTATAACTTTCAATCATAAATTTAATATGATTATTAGAATTTTGAAGTGTTGAATGATAAAAATATAAATCTAATCAATTTAAGTAGTTTTATGATATTATTAACACTGTTGAAATGTTATTTTAACTTGAAATAGGAGTTTGACTACACTGATATTAGCACATTTCCTATTATGGAAAATAGTTTTACTAGTTGAAGCTTTAAATTTTTATGACTTAATTATTCATTTTTTTATTTTCTAAAGTACCCTTTATTTTTTTCCTTTCTTCTTTTTTTTTTTCTTACAATTCGTATTTCTTATCTTTTCTAAAGACGTGATTGTTGTAAAGTTTTTATATAAAAGATCTTAATTAACATTTTTTTATTTGGTACTATAAGATAAATTAACCTTACAAAATTCAAATTTAACAATTGTAATAACTATTTTAAAGTGTTTAATTATCTTATTTTAAAAGTCAATTTAGATAGTTTTTATTCGTTATTGATGTTGGTAAATTATGTGAAAACTTACAAGTATCAATCGATAAATTACATGGAAACTTATAAATATCCGTTATTGTTAATTCTTTAAATGATTTTCTTCATTCATTCACATGAAAAAGAAGTTAACTGCATGCTAATTTTCTTGCAGACTTTCAGAAAATGAATTGACTAAAAAGTATGACATAAATGTTATACACGTAATGCTACCAAAATAGGTTTATTTTGAATTAAAAGTTCGACTAGGGTGAGATATCTTAATGTGTTCCTTGTCATGATGGTAAATAGTATCTTATAATTTTTACTTTGATGTCTCAAATTTATTCAATAATATTTTTTTCCCTTATTTTTCCCTTTTTTTTCCAAATTATCCTTTATTCATCCTCCTTTTATCATTTTTTTTTCTTTTTTTCCATCTCCCTACTTTCTTTCCTTGGATAAATCACTTTAGGACAAGGTTGGCATAAGACACATATTGTGAAGTAAAAGAAAGTTAGAATTAGCTTTGTAACGTGTTGATTAAGTCGTAAGAGAGGGGGGGATACGTTACTAAGCAATAAGACAAAACACATTATTTCATCTATTATTAATAAAACAAAGTTGTGAAAAACATTAAATAACAGTTAATGTATAATAATGACATTTTTCTCACCGCACATTATTGAACTTGAAGTTTTGATGTCTTCAAATTCATGAAGATTGCTTGAAGACTAGGTTGGTGCTTGTGGACATGGGTTCTAGGTAGATTAGAATTTGTCAATCCACTCTTAGCTTAATTCAAAACTGAATCAATAAAAGTTCTTTCAAAAGAAAATTGTTTTTCAAAGTAAGTGAAAAACAACCTGTTGATTTTTCGTTTCAATCAGTTGTTTTACACCTGGTGGTTTTGGAAAGGATTTGAAAAAGCTGAAATTGGTTGACCTCACAGTCAAAGCCAATTCAATCGATTGATTTGTACTTTCAATCAATTGTTTTTTAATAACTTAACAGAATTGGTTAAATCTATTTTTGCTTGATTCAAATATGTTTTGGTCCCTAATTGAAAGACTAAAATGACTATTTTTGAAGATATATAACTGGTTTTTAAATCTCTAAAAAGAGAGAGGGATCGGATTAACAAAAGATCAAAAAGTTTTTCAAAGATTGCATTGGTTAAGAGTGGGCCTAGGATGTGTTGTATTCATTATGTATCAGGTGTAATCCTTCCTAATGGAAGAGGCCCCGACACCAATCCATTGAAAGGCCACCAAAATGTCAAATTAAGGCAACCACTAGAGTTATGGTCAAAGAGGGGTAAAGAGGACGCATTCTACATGTCATAAACTCTAGTGT